>Ga0075463_10000003_pt1 | contig 72102 bp, 92 predicted proteins | sample DEB08_DNA_14_FD_77579 | JGI IMG/M metagenome (GOLD analysis project Ga0075463, IMG submission 77579) | Aqueous microbial communities from the Delaware River and Bay under freshwater to marine salinity gradient to study organic matter... | ecosystem: Environmental > Aquatic > Marine > Coastal ...
ATTCTTGCTGCTACCTTACGATCCTGACATAGTAAAATTAATTCTACTAATCATATAAATACTATATCCATCATTCAGGTTAATATAATTTGTCAGAATGTGCAAGAGTTTAAAAATAATCCAATATTTTAAATATTAGATTATTTTTAAAGATTTTAATTTTAGTAACGGCTACCTTCAGGATTACGTTCAACACTGTAACTCTTAATAGTGTAGTTGATGAAACGACCTACGCCTTCTTGACGGTCTAAGTAGAAGCCTGGTTCGTTAGCCGGACGGTTAACGATAAATGAAAGAACACAACTTTCAACACCGTAACTTGCATCAAAAGCGTTAATACGGATGTAACCACTTGCACACGCTTTACGAGCTTCACTTAATTCGAACATTACAGATGCTGTATCTTTAATATCGAATAAAGGTAAACCCCATAATTCCCAGTAGTTGTTACGAGGATGTGGATCATCTGTCCACTCAACGTTCATAGCTAAACCTTTAGTAATAGCGTAAGTGATTTGTTTTTCAATTTGTGCGTCTGTTAAATCAGGTAAGAAAGAGAAGCAACCTTGTGTAAGTCTCACTATTCAATACTCCTTTAATTATTATGTAAGGTGACTAATTATACGTTTGCTGTTGGTGTTTCAGCGAAATCAGCTGTATCTGTAGAAGTGTAGTTGAAACTAATATCTTTCCAAAGATCTAAAGCTGTTTGTAAAGGACCACATGTTTTAGCAGCATTACGTAATACTACAGGACCAACTTGGTTATTAAAGATATCTTGACCTTCGTTACGAGCTAAAACCATAGCTTCTAAAGCAACACGGTTAGCTGTAGCACCAGCTTGGATACCATCAGGGTGACCAATTGTACCACCACCGAATTGTAAAACAACGTCATCACCTAAGTAATGTAATAATTGGTGCATTTGACCACAGTGAATACCACCTGAAGCAACTGGCATACACTTACGTAAACTAGCCCAATCCATTTCGAAGAAAATACCGTAAGGTAAGTTAACACTTAAATCAGTTAAACGTAAGATATCGTAGAAACCTTTAATCATTAAAGGATCACCTTCTAATTTACCTACAACTGTACCAGCGTGGATATGATCTACACCAGACATACGCATCCATTTACAGATAACACGGAAGTTAATACCATGGTTCTTTTGACGAGCATAAGTAGAGTTACCAGCACGGTGTAAATGTAATAACATGTCATTGTCACGAGCCCAAAGAGCAATTGATTGAATTGCTGTGTAACCCATAACTAAATCGATCATGATAATGATAGAACCTACAGTTTTAGCATATTCAGCACGCTTATATACTTCTTCCATAGTACCAGCTGTTACGTTTAAGTAAGAACCTTTAACTTCACCTGTAGCAGCTGCAGCACGGTTAATACCTTCCATACAGTTTAGGAAACGCTCTCTCCAACGCATGAATGGTTGTGAGTTAATATTTTCATCATCTTTTAAGAAATCTAAACCACCTTTAAGACCTTCATAAACTACACGACCGTAGTTTTTACCAGAAAGACCTAATTTAGGTTTAACTGTAGCACCTAATAAAGGAGCACCATATTTGTTTAAACGCTCACGTTCTACAATGATACCTGTAGCAGGACCTTGGAATGTTTTTAAGTATGAGTGAGGGATACGCATATCTTCTAAACGTAACGCAGAGATAGCTTTGAAACCGAATACGTTACCAATAATAGAAGCAGTGATGTTTGCAAGAGAACCTTCTTCAAATAAATCACATTCGTATGCGATGAAAGCGAAGTATTGGTCAGTTGCGTTTGGAACTGGATCTACACGGTAAGCTTTAGCACGGTAACGCTCACAAGCTGTTAATAAATCTGTCCATACAACAGTCCATGTAGCAGTTGAAGATTCACCAGCAACAGCAGCAGCAGCTTCTACAGGATCCACACCTGGTTGTGGAGTGATACGGAATAAAGCTAAAACGTCAGTAGTTTTTACTGCGTACGAAGCATCCCAGTAACCCATTTTAGCGTATGGAATTACACCAGATTCGTAACGGTCACTTTTAATTCGAGTCCGTTCTGATACAGATTGAGACATTTATTTCTCCTTAAAATGAAAGGCAATTATAGTAGATATTTAACTAATTTACACAATTAGCTCTATCGGTTGAGTATAAGTACTAACCTTACTAACAAATATAACATTATTCGTTACTTAATTTATTAAAATTATTATTATATTTTTAATAACTTTTAAGAATATGATTTATATTATTTACTTTCTTAATTACTTTAAATCATATAATGTTTACAGTATAATGAGTGATATATAGAATAACTAGGTACCCATTCGAGTTAATAATCGAATTTTTATACTATGAAAAATCAATCGAATAAAACAAGAAATACAAATTTAACAAAACTTATAAATCAACCCTATAAATATGGATTTTCGACAGCTATTGAGAAAGACATTATTAAAAAGGGACTAGATGAATCCATTATTCATATTATTTCGGAAAAGAAAAAAGAACCGCCCTTTATGTTGGAGTTTCGTTTAAAAGCCTATAAGAAATGGAAACATATGACTTATCCTAAATGGGCAGAATTGAAATTTCCAAAAATTAATTATCAAGATATTATATATTATTCTTCCCCCAAATATAAGAAAAAATTAAATAATTTAGATGAGGTTGACCCTGAACTATTAAAAACTTTTGAAAAATTAGGAATTTCTTTAACTGAACAAAAAAAATTAACTAATGTTGCTGTTGATGCGGTATTTGATAGTGTTTCAATTGCAACCACTTTTCGTGAAGAATTAGCAGAAGTTGGTGTAATATTTTGTTCTATTTCTGAGGCCATTCAAAAATACCCAAACTTAATTGAAAAATATTTAGGAAGCGTAGTTCCTATTGGCGATAATTTCTTTTCAGCTCTTAATTCTGCAGTTTTCAGTGATGGATCATTTTGTTATATCCCAAAAGGTGTTAAATGTCCTCTCGAGTTATCTACTTATTTTCGTATTAACGATCAAAAATCTGGTCAATTTGAACGAACATTAATTATTGCTGAAGATGATAGTACTGTTAGTTACCTAGAAGGATGTACTGCTCCACAATATGATGACAATCAGTTACATGCCGCTGTAGTTGAATTAGTTGCATTAAATAATGCAAATATTAAATATTCAACAGTCCAAAATTGGTATACAGGTGATGAAAATGGGAAAGGGGGAATTTATAATTTTGTAACGAAACGAGGATTATGTTTAGGAGAAAACTCAAAAATTTCCTGGACACAAGTCGAAACTGGTTCGGCCATTACATGGAAATATCCAAGTTGTATACTAACCGGTTCTAAGTCTAAAGGAGAATTCTATTCAGTAGCGTTAACGAATAATTATCAACAAGCAGATACTGGCAGCAAAATGATTCATATTGGACAAAATACTTCTAGTCAAATCATTTCAAAAGGGATTTCAGCGGGTAATTCAAAGAATAGTTACCGTGGATTAGTAAATATTGGTTCGAAAGCTTTTGGGGCCAGAAATTATTCCCAATGTGATTCATTATTAATTGGTCGATGTTCAAATGCTAATACTTTTCCTATAATAAATATACAAAATTCAACTGCTAAAATTGAACATGAAGCTTCGACTTCAAGAATTGGTGAAGAACAAATATTTTATTTTTTACAACGTGGTATTTCACTAGAGAATACAATAAGTTTAATTATTAATGGCTTTTGTCAAGATGTTTTTACGGAATTACCTTTAGAATTTGCAAGTGAAGCAGAACGTTTATTAAGTTTAAAATTAGAAGGAACTGTTGGTTAATGAATTCAAATATACCTATTTTAAAAATTACAGATTTAAACGCATCAATAAATGACACAGAAATTTTAAAAGATTTAAATTTAGAGATTCATCAAGGACAAATTCATGCTATTATGGGACCAAATGGATCAGGAAAAAGTACCTTTTCTAAAGTTGTCGCAGGCCATCCTTCGTATGAAGTGAACGGTGGTGATATTTTATTTCAAGGAACTAGTATTATTGATTTAGAGCCTGATGAAAGAGCTCATTTAGGAATATTTTTAGCTTTTCAATACCCAATTGAAGTTCCAGGAGTAAGTAATGAAGATTTTTTAAGATTCGCATATAACGCTAAATTACAATCCCAGAATAAAGAAGAAATTGATCCAATTGGCTTTTTAATGATTATTAATGAAAAATTAAAAATTGTCGAAATGAATCCATCCTTTTTAAGCCGAAATGTGAATGAAGGGTTTTCCGGAGGGGAAAAAAAGCGTAATGAAATTTTACAGATGGCTTTATTAGATGCAAAATTATCAATTCTTGATGAAACCGATTCAGGTTTAGATATCGATGCTTTAAGAATTATATCTAATGGAATAAATAAGATAATGACAAAAGACAAAGCTATTATACTGATAACTCACTATAAACGATTATTGGATTATGTTAAACCTGATTTTATTCATGTTATGCAAAATGGAAAAATTATTAAAACTGGAGATGCCAATCTTGCAGATGAATTAGAAACGAAAGGGTATGAATGGTTACAAAATTAACTAACTTAGATTAATTTTTATTACTGTATAATAGAGATTTTATATAAAAACAACCCTATTTATATGACATTTCAGTTACAATAACTTTTGTTCCTGTATATTTTTTAATATTGGGTAATTTACTAAATTAGTTAAATTTTATGTACCCAGAGAATATTTATTCAAGTACGTCTACATTATTAGCGGAAGCAGAAGTAGGAAAACACTTTTACTGGAATATAGGTGGATTTTTAGTACATGGACAAGTACTAGCCGTAATCTGGTTCGTAGTTGCTCTTCTACTAATTTTTGCGCTATTAGGTTCTCGTGATATCAAACAAATTCCTAAAGGTTGGCAAAACTTTGCAGAATATGTAATGGATTTCATTATTGGAATTGCGAGAGATCAATTAGGTGAAAGTTTTTATAAAGAATGGTTACCATTTATTGGTACGTTATTCTTATTTATTTTTGGGTGTAACTGGGCAGGAGCTATTATTCCTTGGAAGTTAATAGCATTACCTGAAGGAGAACTTGCCGCTCCAACTAATGATATTAATACAACGGTAGCATTAGCTCTATTAACATCACTTGCATATTTCTATGCAGGTTTAAGTAAAAAAGGTTTCGGTTACTTTAAACATTATGTCGAACCAATTCCACTTCTTCTACCTCTAACGATTTTAGAAGATTTCACAAAACCGTTATCATTAAGTTTCCGTTTATTTGGAAATGTTCTTGCTGACGAATTAACAATTACTGTATTAACTGCATTAGTTCCTTTAATTATTCCTTTACCGATTATGTTATTAGGTATTTTTGCTGGTTCAGTACAAGCTTTAATTTTTTCAACCTTAGCTGCTGCTTATATTGCAGAAGCTCTTGAATAAACAATTTTGTTTCAACAAAATTGCAAGCTAAAATTACATTTATTTATTTATTAAGATTTATTATGGATTCTATCATCTCTGCTGCTTCTGTTATTGCTGCTGGTTTAGCAATTGGTTTAGCTGCGATTGGCCCTGGTATCGGTCAAGGTAACGCTGCTGGTCAAGCTGTGGAAGGTATTGCTCGTCAACCTGAAGCAGAAAACAAAATTCGTGGTACTTTATTATTAAGTTTAGCCTTCATGGAAGCATTAACTATCTATGGTTTAGTAGTAGCATTAGCATTATTATTCGCTAACCCATTCAACAGTTAATTAAATTTTAATTATTTAAAATAGAGAGAAAAAATTAAATTTTCTCTCTATGAAAACAATTAATTTTATAAACCCCTATAGATTTTCTATGGCTAATTTTTCAATATTAATTTCAAATTCCGAAGTAAGTGGTCCTGGCGGGTTGTTTGATATTGATGCAACCTTACCATTTGTAGCCATTCAATTCATTTTATTAATGGTTATATTAAATGTACTTTTATATAGTCCATTACTAACAGTGATTACTGAACGTAATGAATTCATTTTGACAAACCTTGCTAAAGCTTCAGATATGCTAGCTCAAGCAAATGAATTAACTGCTCAATATGAAGAAGAGCTTTCAAAAGTGCGTAAAGAAACACAAATGGAAATTGCAAATTCACAAAAAATTCATAAAGAAATTTTAGATATTGAACTAAATATTTCTCAAAAATATATTGATAATTTATTAGATAATATTACAAACGATTTTCTTCAGAAAAAAGAGAGTGTAATTAATAATTTAGATAAAGAAATTTTATTATTAAGCAATCAAATTAAATCTAAATTATCAATTTAAGTTTTTTGTTACTTGTAATTTTCCTTTTTAGAAGTAAACAGTTTACCTAAAAACTATAAACTATGGAAAATTTTGATCAAATTTTTACATTACTTGCCGAGCGAGAAGGTATCGGTCTTAATTTAGATATTTTTGAGACAGGTCTAATAAATATTATTCTTTTAGTAACAATTCTTGTAATTGTTGGAAAAGATTTTTTAGGATCTCAGCTAGAAGAACGGCAAGAAATCATTATACGTGGAGTGCAGGATGCTGAAGAAAAATTTAATGAAGCAAGTGCACGTCTAGCAGAAGCTCAAAAACAACTAATGCAATCTCAAGTTATCATTAGTGAAATTAAAAAAGAGACACTAGCTACGAAGAAAACATTATTGAAATCTGATGCGCTAAAAGCGAGCCAAGATCTTGGTGTTCGATTTGGCCGAGCATTAGCTACATTAAGTTATCGCGAACAACAAGTATTCTCGGAAATCAAAGAGCAACTAATTACATTAGCATTAAAAAATGTATTAAGTAGCATCAAAGATGATTTAAATCCTAAAAAACAGTCTGAATTAATTAATACTAGTATTAGTAAATTAGGAGGTCAATTGTAATGGCTAATGATATTTTATCCGCGAAAATTGCAACTCCTTATGCTAATGCTTTATTAGATTTAGCTAAATCACAAGGTTTAATTCATGCAATGACGTCAGATATGAACAATTTACGTGAATTATTAGAAACAACACCAGATTTAGTTGGATATTTAAATAATCCAGTTGTTACTCCTTCTGCCAAAAAAGAAATTATTAAAAAAATTATTGCACCGCAAGTGAGTAAAGAAACCTCACAATTTTTAATGATTTTAACGGATAGAAGTAGAATTCAATATTTACAAGAAATTGCAACTTGTTATTTAGAGTTAGTGTATGAACTTGCTAATATTAAAATTGTTGAAGTATCTAGTGCTTCTAAATTAACAGATTCACAACAAGATCTTTTAATTGAAAAACTAGAGAAAATGACAAATGCCAGAGAAGTTAAATTAGTAATTACAGTTGATCCTAATCTTCTTGGTGGTTTTTTAATTAAAACAAATTCACAGGTAATAGACTTAACTGTAAAAGGTCAATTATCACAATTAGCAGGTCATTTAGATACGGTTTTAGACATTTAAAAATTTTTAAAACCTTTATATTAAACTTTTTTATCTTAGAAATAATACAATGATAAGTATTCGTCCAGACGAAATTAGTAGTATTATCCGCGAACAAATTGAAAAATATGATCAAGATGTTAAAGTAGATAACGTGGGTACAGTTCTTCAAGTTGGTGATGGTATTGCTCGTGTTTACGGTCTTGATCAAGTAATGAGTGGAGAACTTTTAGAATTTGAAGACAAGACTATTGGTATTGCACTTAATCTAGAAAATGATAACGTAGGTGTAGTACTTATGGGTAATGGTCGCCAAATTTTAGAAGGCGGTACTGTGAAAGCTACAGGTCAAATTGCACAAATTCCTACAGGCGATGGTTTCTTAGGTCGTGTTGTTAATCCATTAGCTGTACCGATTGATGGTAAAGGCGATATTGAATCAACAGAAACACGTTTATTAGAAGCAATGGCTCCTGGTATTATTAGTCGTAAATCTGTATGTGAACCTTTACAAACAGGTATTACATCAATTGATGCTATGATTCCAATTGGTCGTGGTCAACGTGAATTAATTATTGGTGACCGTCAAACAGGAAAAACATCAATTGCGATTGATACTATTATCAACCAGAAAAAAGAAAATGTTGTTTGTGTTTATGTTGGTGTAGGTCAAAAAGCTTCTACTGTTGCACAAGTTGTAAACGTTTTAGAAGAAAAAGATGCAATGTCTTATACAATTATCGTATCAGCAAGTGCAAATGATCCAGCAACTTTACAATATATTGCACCATATGCAGGAGCTGCATTAGCTGAGTACTTTATGTATAATGGAAAAGCAACATTAGTAATTTATGACGATTTAACAAAACAAGCAATGGCTTACCGTCAAATGTCATTATTACTTCGTCGACCACCAGGACGTGAAGCTTATCCAGGGGACGTTTTCTATTTACATTCACGATTATTAGAACGTGCTGCAAAATTAAGCGATGCATTAGGTGGTGGTAGTATGACTGCTCTACCAATTATTGAAACACAAGCTAGTGACGTTTCAGCATATATTCCTACAAATGTAATTTCAATTACAGATGGACAGATTTTCTTATCAAATGATTTATTTAATTCAGGTATCCGTCCTGCAATTAACGTTGGTATTTCTGTATCGCGTGTAGGTTCAGCAGCTCAAACTAAAGCAATGAAACAAGTTGCTGGTAAATTAAAACTAGAACTTGCACAATTTGCTGAACTAGAAGCATTTTCACAGTTTGCTTCAGATTTAGATGAAGCAACACAAAAGCAATTAGCACGTGGTACTCGATTAAGAGAACTTCTGAAACAGCCACAAAACTCACCATTATCTGTGGCAGAACAGATTGCATTAATTTACACTGGAATTAATGGTTATTTAGATACTATTCCGGTAGCTTCAGTTAAAAAATACTGTTCAACATTAATTGAATATATTAATGCAAATCAAACTAAGTATTTAGACATTATTAGTGATACTGAAAAATTCACTGAAGAAGCTGAAACATTATTAAAAGCTGCTATTGATACATCGAAAGAAAACTTTATGAGCACTTTATAATGGTTTAAATAAATAAAATTAAAATTAAATTTTAATTTTATTTATTTTAATATTTTTATATTTAAAAAATTTTTACTAAAAATTTCTTGTATTTAATTACGCATTATTTAAATGGGGACAGAGGGACTTGAACCCTCACGCACTATCACTAGGCAACGGATTTTAAGTCCGTCGTGTCTACCAATTCCACCACGTCCCCTAGGTAAAACAAAATAACTTGTTCAAAATAAATTATACTATAACCCTATAATAAACGCAAGTTATTTAATTAAAGTTATTAATTTTTATTGATTTCTTAAAAAAGAGGTGTTTACATGTGATTCACGAATTAACGATATTTTACCTGTACGAGAAATTTCTAGAATATCAAATTCTGATAATAATTTTTCTATAGCAGCTATTTTACCCGGATCACCCGTAATTTCAATAATTAAGGCTTCATGTGCAAAATCTACAATTTTTGCTCGAAAAATATCAGCAATTTGAATAATTTTAGGACGAATACTAAGAGGAGCTTTTATTTTTAATAAGACTAATTCTCGTTCAATACATGGTAAATGCGTAATATCTTTTACTTCGATAACATTAATTAACTTATAAAGTTGATTTATAATTTGTTGAATTAAATTATTACTACCTGGTAATACCATAGTAATGCGTGAAATTCCCGATTCCTCAGACGCTCCAATAGCAATACTATCAATACTAAAACCTCTTCTCGCAAATAATCCTGATATTCTTGTTAATACCCCAAATTCATCAGCAACTAAAACTGAAATAGTATGTTTCATTTTCTTATATCTTTAAATAAAATTAATAAATTTTCCAAATTAAGATTTGTATCGTCTCTTCTAGCATAATAGATTTATTCTAATAATTGAATAGAATAGGTTTTCAATATTATAATTTTTCCACTTAATATATAAAATAAATGAAAAATTTCATATACCAAGTAATGTTATTTCAATCTAACATTACTTGGTATAATAGATAGATTATACCTTTACTTTGAATTAGTATTTACTTGATATAAAACTCCTGCTGGCAAATCAAGCTCTGATAATAATTGCATGATATTTACTGTTGAATCATAATAAATATCAATTATTCGTTTATGAACTCGAATTTCAAAATGTTCTCGTGAATCTTTATAGACATGTGGTGAACGAAGAACACAATAAATTCGTTTATCAGTCGGTAATGGAATTGGACCTACAGTATTAACATCAATAGTTTTTGTACTAGTAAGAATTTTGTTACACGATTGATTCAAAAGTTCATGATTAAATGATTGTATTTTTACACGAATTTTTTCATTCATTGTTTATTATAGTAAGTTAAAATAATTATTTAACGATTTTTGATACTACACCAGCACCAATTGTTCGACCACCTTCACGAATTGCAAAACGCATTCCATCTTCAATAGCTACAGGATAAATTAATTGAGCAGTCATCTTAATACGGTCACCTGGCATTACCATCTCTACTACACTACCATCATCAGCAGTAAATTGTGTGATTGAACCTGTCACATCTGTTGTTCGAACATAGAATTGTGGACGGTATCCTGTAAAGAATGGTGTATGACGACCACCTTCTTCTTTTGTTAAAACATATACTTCTGCTTCAAAATCTGTATGCGGTGTAATTGTACCTGGTTGTGCTAATACCATACCACGTTCAATCTCATCACGTGTAACACCACGTAATAAAATTCCTACATTATCGCCTGCAAAACCTTCGTCTAAAGTTTTTTGGAACATTTCAATTCCAGTAATTGTTGTTGTTCGAGTTTCACCAATCCCAACAATTTCAACATTATCACCAACTTTTAGAACACCACGTTCAATTCGGCCTGTTGCTACAGTACCACGACCTGTAATTGAGAAAACGTCTTCAATAGCCATTAAGAATGTTTTTTCTACATCACGTTCAGGTGTTGGAATGTATTCATCGACAGCATCCATTAAAGCATAAATTTTATCAACCCATGGATTCTCACCACGTCCAATAGCAGGATTTGCAGATATCGCCTCAATTGCTTGTAATGCTGAACCTGGACAAATTGGAATATCATCACCAGGGAAATCGTAGTTTGAAAGTAATTCTCTTACTTCTAATTCTACAAGTTCTAATAGTTCTGCATCATCTACTTGATCTTCTTTATTTAAGAAAACTACAATATCAGGAACACCTACTTGTTTTGCTAATAAAATATGTTCACGTGTTTGAGGCATTGGACCATCTGCAGCTGAAACAACTAAAATTGCTCCATCCATTTGTGCTGCACCAGTAATCATATTTTTAACATAATCAGCGTGACCCGGACAATCTACGTGAGCATAGTGTCGATTTTCTGTTTCATACTCTACGTGAGCTGTATTAATAGTAATACCACGTGCACGTTCTTCTGGAGCACCATCAATATCAGAATAATCCTTAGCAACTGAAGTACCTTGTAATGAAAGTGCAGCTGTAATTGCAGCTGTTAATGTTGTTTTTCCATGATCAACGTGACCAATCGTTCCAATATTAACATGTGGCTTAGTACGTTCAAATTTTTCACGTGCCATATTAAAAAATCCTTTTTAATTTTTATTATAGTTTATAACTTTTTAAGCTTTTAGCGAGAGTAATTTTTACCTAATATCTAAAATGTGCAAAAGCTTTATTTGCTTCTGCCATTCGATGTGTTTCATCTTTCTTTTTTATACTGCTACCAATTTCATTAGCAGCATCCATAATTTCATTTGCTAATTTTACTGCCATTGTACGACCTGTACGTGTTCGAGCATATTGAATAATCCACCGTAATGATAAATTAGTGGCACGAAAACCACTAACTTCAATTGGAACTTGATATGTAGAACCTCCAACTCGACGAGCTTTTACTTCAACTAATGGACTAGTATTTTTAACCGCTTTTTCAAAAACAGCTAATGGATCTGAAGATGTCTTATTTTTAATTGTTTCGAATGCTTCCGCTACAATTTTTTCGGCTTTTGTTTTTTTCCCATCTTTTAATATTCTTGAAGTTAATAAACTAACTAAGTAACTATTATAAATAGGATCAACTTCAGGAAATCGTTTTTTTGAGATATTACGACGAGACATAATAAAATTAAATTAATATATATTTATTTCGGTTTTTTAACACCATATTTTGAACGACCTTGTGTCCGATCTTTAACTCCCCCACTATCTAATGCACCACGAATAATATGGTATCTAACACCTGGTAAATCTTTTACACGTCCACCTCTAATTAAAACAACTGAATGTTCTTGTAAATTATGCCCAATACCAGGAATATAAGCCGTAACTTCAAAGCCTGAAGTTAAACGGACACGTGCTACCTTTCTAATAGCTGAATTGGGTTTTTTTGGTGTTGTAGTATAAACTCTCGTACAAACACCACGTCGTTGTGGACAATTAACTAAAGCCGGTGATTTAGTTTTTTTTCGTATTCGGATACGTTTTGAACGTACTAATTGTTCGATTGTTGGCATTTAATCAAATATAATTTTAAATAATTTTAACTAACTAGAAGCTTTCTGTTCATCTGATTGTAAACCATACTTTTTCATAAATCGATCTACACGTCCTTCACTATCAATAATTGTTTGAGAACCTGTATAAAAAGGATGATTTCCTGACCAGACATCAATATTTATTTCAGGTTTTGTAGAACCTGTTGTAAAAACAAATTCTCCATTACAAAAAACTTTTGCATTGGGATACCAATTCGGATGAATGTCTTTTTTCGTCATATATTTGTAATTTTTTAAATCTTAACGTTTAGAATATTGAGAAGCTTTTCGAGCTTTACGTAGGCCATATTTCTTACGCTCTTTAATACGTGAGTCACGAGTTAAAAATTTATAAGATTTTAAGATTTGTCGATTTTCCGGTTTCATTTTACAAAGTAATCGTGCAATTCCTAAACGAATAGACTCTGCTTGACCTGTTAATCCTCCACCTTTTACAATTGCAATAATATCAAAATTATTTTCTAATTCTAATTTTTTTAGTGGAGCCCATACTCCTTCTAAATAATTTGTATTATATTGTAAATATTTTTCACCAGAAGCTTTATTAATAATTAAATTTCCAGTCCCAGGAACTAAAAAAACACGTGCTGTGGCTTCTTTTCGTCTCCCGATACCTACTACTTCTTTGTTCAAATCATATTCAAAATTGCTATTCATAAAAACGTTTTAAATATTAATTAATTGAGGGTTTTGCGCTTGATGTAAATGTTTTGGACCTGCGAAAACTTTCAATCTTGTAAATAATTTACGACCCAATGGACCTTTTGGTAACATACCTTTAATCGATTTTTCAAGTATACGTTCTGGAATACGAGCTCGTAAGGCTTTAACCGTTTCTATCTTCATTCCACCAGGGCGTCCAGAATGACGACGGTATAGTTTTTTGGTTTCTTTGTTTCCCGTTAATTGAATTTTTTCAGCATTTATAATTATTACATAATCCCCTAAATCAGCGGAAGGGTAATAATTTATCTTTTTTTTCCCTCTTAAAATAGTCGCTACTTCAGTGGATAATCGTCCTAATGTCTTGTTTGTAGCATCTACTAAATACCATTTTTTTTGATTTGATTCAGTAAATGAAATAAAAGTTTCATTCATAATTCTAAATAAATATAGTTCTATAATGTAATACTAGTTAAGTGTTATTCCTAATTTATTTTTAAGTGCATTAAAAACTTCATCAGCCGATTTTTGACCAAAATTTTTAATTTCTTGTAATTTCTCAGGTGAATATTTTAACAGATCAGAAATTGAATTAATTTGAGCACGTTTTAAACAATTATAGGAACGTACTGATAATTGCAATTCCTCTATTGAAATATTTGTATGATTTTCTGAATTTATTCTAGTATTCTCAGGTAATGGTTCTAGAATTTCTTTTTTAAATTTATTTTCAATTAAGGAATTAAAAAGTTCTATAATATTATTCGAAGATTCGTACAATGCTGTTTCAGGTGAGATACTACCATTTGTCCAAATATCTATAATTAAATTTTCACTTATATGTTTATTTTTATCATATATGTTTTCGACTTTAAAATCGACTTTTTGAACTGGCATAAATACAGCATCAATTTCGAGAAAATCACTGGAGCTTTCCATTTTTGTTTGATTTACTAATCTATAACCAATTCCAGATTCAAATTTAAATTCCATCTCTAAAATCATAGAACGAGAAATCGTAGCTATATATTGATTTGGGTTTAATATTTCTAATTCTGTTGGTAATTGAATAGCATTTGCGGTAATGACTGCAGGTCCTTGCACTTTTAAACGACCAAATTTCATTTCCGAATTATCTGAATTATTTTTAATAACAATAGGTCGTAAGTTTAGAAGAAGTTCTAAGACATCTTCACGAACGCCCTCGATTATAGAAAATTCGTTATTGACACCAGCTATTCGAACACCTGTAATAGCAGTTGCATTTAATTCAGATAATAAAAAACGTCTTAAAACGGTACCAATAGTAATACCTTGTCCAGGATTTAAATCATTTATTTGGAATTGACCATATATTTCTCCCGAGTCTGCTCTCTCGGATTTAAGACATTTTATACAAAGATTTGTTGTCATAACAAAAATTAATTCAATAATTAAACACGGCGTCGTTTTGGAGGACGACAGCCGTTATGTGGAACTGGTGTAATATCTTGAATAGAAATAATTTCAAGACCAACTCCTTGAACAGCCCGAATCGCTGTTTCACGCCCTGATCCTTGACCCTTAACAATAATATCCACTTTTTTTAAACCTGATCCTACTGCGTCTAAAGCAGCTTTCTCAGCAGCTGTTTGAGCTGCAAATGGCGTACTCTTTCGTGCCCCTTTGAAACCTGAACTTCCAGCAGAGGCCCAAGAAATTGTATCACCTTTTAAATCTGTGATAGTAACAATAGTATTATTAAAAGTTGATTGAATATGGACAACTCCAGAAATAATATTTTTTTTATCTTTTTTAAAAGTTCCTTTACGTATTTTCTGTGCCATTTTTAATAAGATTATATAAATAGATCAATGAGAATTGTATAAATTTCAGTTATTTCTTTTTACCTGAAACAGTTTTCTTTGAACCTCGTCGTGCACGTGCATTAGTTCTTGTACGTTGTCCACGCACAGGTAAACTTGTTCGATGTCTTTTGCCTCGATGACAATTAATATCATTTAATCGTTTGATATTTAATCCATTGTATCGTCTAAGATCTCCTTCTAATAAAAGTTCAGGACTTTCCAATGTTTCACGTAGTAAAATGATTTGTTCATTTGTTAAATCTTCTGCATACGTATTTTCATCAATTTGTAATTTTTCAATAATCTTTTCTGCTGTAGTAGCCCCAATCCCATGAATAACTCTTAAAGCGTATGCTATCTTTTTTTTATTTGGTAAATCTACACCTACTAATCTTACCACTTGATTAACTCCTTAAAATTATTAACCTTGACGTTGTTTATGTTTAGGATTTATACAAATTACCATAATTTTACCATGTCGTTTAATTACTCGACATTTATTACACATTTTTTTTACAGAAGGACGAACTTTCATTATTATTGATTGTTATGTTTATAAGTAAATAAGTCAAACCCAAACTATCAGTTTACTGAATTATCTAAATTTGTATATATATTTGAAAGAATAACATCACGTATTTCCCGTCTTGTTTCAACTGTAACCCCTACTAAAATAAGTAAAGATGTTGTTCCTAAACCACGTAGATTAGAAATATGTAAAACAGTTTCTATTATATTAGGTAAAGCCGCAATGATAGCTAACATAATTGCTCCAATAAATGTAGTACGTTTTAATATTTGACTAAAATAATATGTAGTACATTTACCTGGTCGAATTCCTGGAACAGTTACAGCTAATTTTCTTAGTTGATTAGAAATATCTTTCGGATCTAATACAATTTTTGAATAGAAGTAACTAAATCCGAGAATTAACGTAAAATAAGTTAAACCATATAAATATTTCGAAAATGGAATATTTAATTCAGGTAATATATTGATACTAATTAAATAGTTAGGTAATACTAAGATAGCAGTAGTGAAAATAATTGGCATTACTCCTGCTTGATTCAAACGTAATGGTACATAATTAGTATTTTTTCCAGCTAATATGTTGTAACTATTTTTCTCATTTTGACTTAATTGTTTTGACGAGATTAACGGTATTACTCTAATACCCTCTTGCAAGATTGTAATTCCACAAATAGCAATAAAAAAAATACTCGTAATTAATCCTAACGATGATAATGTCAAATTATTATCAGTTTCTTGGGTTAATGTTTGTATAAATTTAGGAAAGTTTGAAATAATATTAGTTGATATTAGCAAAGATGCGCCATTACCAATCCCATATTCAGTTATCAATTCACTAAACCACATAACAATCATAGCACCCGCTGTCAATGAAAGTATAATTTGAAACGCTAAAATCAAAGTCCAATTAAATAAAATAGTTTTAAGAAAAACTGCAATAGTTGTACTTTGAATAATAGCCCAACCAAGAGTAATATAACGTGTAATCTGTGTTATTTTTCTCCTTCCAGCGCTGCCTTCTTCCTTTTGTATTTTTTGTAAATTCGGAAAAACACTAACTAGTAGTTGTACTAAAATAGAAGCGTTTATATAGGGAAAAATATTTAAAGTAAATAACCCAATAACAAACTTACCCCCACTGGAAAAAGTATTTAAAAATCCACCGATCGAACTATTCTGAACAAAATTAGATAAATATTCTTGCTCAATTCCAGGGACGGGAATAAAGGTTCCAATCCGAACAATTAGTAACAAACTAATACTAATTAATATTCGATTTAATAAAATATTTTGATTATCTTTTTTTTGGATTTCGGTACGCATTAATTTTAAAATTTACTTCATTTGATTAATATCAATATCGCGTTTTTGTGATATTTCTGTGGCCGTTGTCAAATTACTTAATGCTATGATAGCAGCGCGAGCGTTGTTCAAAAGATTATTAGATCCTAATTGTTTAGCAATTACATTTTTAATTCCTGCAACTTCTAAAACCGTTCGAATGGCACCACCAGCGATAACCCCTGAACCTTCAATAGATGGACGCATAATAATTTTACATGCTCCAAATCTTCCAGTAACATTATGTGGAATACTTAACGATTTAGTAATTTTTACATTTATTAAATTTTTTGATGCATCGGTTTTTGCTTTTTTGAATGCATTAATCACATCATCGGCTTTAGCAACACCAACACCTACTGATCCATTTTCATTCCCAACAACAACTATTGCTCGAAAACTTAATTTTTTTCCACCTTTTGTAACTTTTGATACTCGACTAATTTGAATTAATCGTTCCACTAATGGTTTTTCAAACGATTTTTGATTCCGCCGTGGATTTTTTTTAAATTTATTTACTTGTTTTAAGTCAGTACTCATAAAGATCTATTAAACGTATTGTTTTAATATTGTTAATTAAAATTGTAAGCCACCTGTACGTGCACCCTCAGCTAAAGCTTTTACACGTCCATGATATATATATGGACCACGATCAAAGACAATTTGAGTTATATTCTTTTTTAAACTGCGTTCAGCAAGTTTTTCACCAACTAATAATGATGCAGAACATGTTCGTCCGTATTTTAATTCAGATTTAATTTCAGGATCTAAAGTTGAACATGAAACTAAAGTAGTCGAATTTGTATCATCAATTATTTGTGCATAAATATTTTGATGAGAACGAAAGACAGATAAACGTGGTTTTTCTGGAGTACCTTTTATTAAACCTCGTAATCCGTTACGTTTACGGATTTTTTTCTTAAATAATTTCATATAGTTATTTTTTACCAGATTTTCCTGCTTTTCTTAATATAACTTCATTTTCATATTTAATTCCTTTTCCTTTATAAGGTTCAGGAATCCGCCATTTACGAATTTGTGAAGCAAATAATCCTAACGCTTCTTTATCACATCCTGTTAAAACTAATCTAGTATTTTTAATAACTTCGATAGAAATGCCTTGAGGAATTGGCATTATAACTGGATGACTATATCCTAAATTTAAAACGATTTCATTGCCTTGAACTGCGGCTCTGTAACCTACCCCATTAAGTTCTAAGATTACTTTAAATTGTTCTGAAACACCTTTAACCATATTATTAATTAAAGATCTATACAATCCATGTAATGATTTTGAGGATTTTGTTTGTTTTAAAATTTCTACTTTTAAAATTCTATCATCTTGTAAAACATCAAGTTCCGGTGGAACTGTCGTTTTTAATTCTCCAAATTTACCTTTTACAGTCACGTCTTTATTATTAATTTGAATCGTGACATCTGCAGGAATTTGAACCGGTAATTTTCCAATACGTGACATATGATTTTTTCGGTTACCAAATATAACATAAAATTTCGCCGCCAATTCGTAATTTTTTGGCTTTTAGATTTGTCATAACACCTTGTGAAGTTGAGATGATGGCAATACCTAAATTCCCTAAAACGTTTGGCAAATTTTTTGAATTACAATATACGCGTAAACCTGGCTTACTAATCCTTTGAAGTTTTGTAATAACAGGTTGACGATCTTTACCTTTATACTTTAAAGATAAAAGAATATATTTTTTCGGATTTTTATTTTCATAATATTCTTCCGAATAGATTTCGTAATTCTCGATGTACCCTTCTTCCTTAAGAATTGAACTTAATGCTACCGACATTTTTGTAACCGGAATTTGCACAACTTGATGTTTAATCATATTTGCGTTTCGAATTCGAGTTAACATGTCAGAAATAGTATCAGTTACCACAACTGTCTCCTTTTATTTTTCAATTTCATTAGTCATTAAAAGGAAATCCTAATTCCTTCAATAATGTTTTACTTTCAGCTTTTGTTTTAGCAGTCGTGACAATAGTAATATCAAATCCCCGAACTTGATCTACATCGTCATAATTAATTTCTGGAAAAATTAATTGTTCTGTCAAACCTAATGTAAAATTTCCATCTCGGTCAAAACTTTTTGAAGAAATTCCTCTAAAATCTCGAATTTGAGGTAATGTTAAATTAACAAGTTTATCAAAAAAAGAATACATTTTTTCGTTACGTAAGGTAACTTTAATTCCTAATTCTTGGTCTTGACGAATTTTGAAACCAGCAATAGCTTTTTTAGATAACGTTATTATTGGTTTTTGACCAGTAACTGAGGTAAATTCTTCGATACTTTTTTTCAATATATTATTATTTTGTGCCGCTAAACCTAAACCACGATTTAGTTGAATTTTTACAAGTTTTGGAACTTGTTGTGGATTAGTATATTTATATTCAGTAATTAAATTTGCTATTACTTTTTCTTTATATAATTCTTTTAATCGTTGACTCATAAAAAAAATTATTATTATTAATTATTAATAAGTTTTACATTTGATTGATGAATAGGACCTTCTATTTGTTTTATTTCACCAATTTCGCCTTTTTTTGTTGGTTTAAGATGTTTAAATTTAAAATTAATACCTTTAACAATAATTTTTCCTGTTTTTGGATTAGTACTTAAAACTTCACCTGTTTTATTCTTATCAAACCCACTAATAATTTGTACATTATCACCAGCTTTAACTGACATCCTTTTTGATTTAGTCATGTTTATAGTACCTCCGGTGCTAGGGAAACAATTTTAGAAAAGTTTTTGTCACGAATTTCACGAGCCACTGGACCAAAAATTCTCGTTCCTCGGGGGTTACTATCTAAATTTACAATAACCGCCGCATTATCATCAAATTTAATAAACATACCATCTTTACGACGAATCGATTTAGATGTACGAACAATAATTGCTCTTACTACATCTGAACGTTTTATTGGCATATTTGGTATTGCTTCTTTTACTACTCCAATAATAGTATCACCTATTTGAGCATATTTTTTATTTCCACCTAATACTCGAATGCACATTATTCTTTTGGCTCCAGTATTATCAGCTACGTCTAGTATTGTTTGAGGATAGATCATAAAAGTTTAATATTAATTAACTATAGATGATTTTGAAATAATTTTTTCTAATGTCCATCGTTTTTTACGACTTAAAGGTCGACATTCTTTTATTAAAACTTGATCGCCAATATGACAATCATTCTTTTCATCATGAACCATATATTTCTTAGTACGAATCATTGTTTTTGAATAGATCGGATGAGGAAATCGACTCTCAACATTTACAACAACCGTTTTCTCCATTTTATCACTTACTACAATGCCAATTCTTTCTTTTACAGCCATTTTTAATTTGTTAAATTACAACTATTTATTTATGGTTTAATTTAGTAACATTTTTAAATTACCATTTGTGCTTTAAAATTTAGGGTTTTATGTATTAATTAACAATGCTAATTTTTAAATAAACTTTTCAATAAAAATTTTGTATAACTAAAACTATGTTAGAAATTTAAAATTTTTTTAAATTCATTCATTACTAAAAGGCTTTTACAGTCCTATTTTGTTTTAATTAAAAACTTAGTTTTTATCGGCAATTTATAACTAGCTAATTTCATTGCTTGTCTTGCAACATTTTCGGGAACACCTTTTATTTCAAATATAATTGTGCCTGGCTTAACAGTTGCAACCCAATAATCGACAGCACCTTTACCAGAACCCATTCTTGATTCTGCAGCACGAGCAGTCACAGTTTTATCAGGAAAAATTTTAATCCATATTTTACCACCACGTTTGGTATAACGAGTAATTGTACGTCTAGTTGCTTCAATTTGACGTGAAGTAATCCAGCTTGGTTCTAAAGCTTGAAGTCCGTAATCTCCAAAAGTGATTGTGTTATTTCTTGTTGCGGTTCCCCGCATACGTCCACGGTGAAATTTTCTAAATTTTGTTCTTTTAGGGCTTAACATGAGAAAAAGATTAATAAAAATATATTTTTATGGGTTAATTTACTAAAACTTCATTTTTAAATAACCAAACTTTAACGCCTAAAATGCCGTAAATAGTATTAGCTTCTTTAATTGCATAATCAATATCCGCTCTTAAGGTCTGTAATGGAACTCTTCCCTCTCTTACCCATTCACTACGAGCAATTTCAGCACCATTTAATCGACCTGAAACTTGAACTTTAATTCCACGTGCAAAAACATATTTCATTTCTTCACGAATTGCACGTTTAAAAGCGACACGTTTTTCTAATTGTTCAACAATTGAATCAGCAACCAATGATGCTTTTAATTTTTGTTGACTAGGTTCAATTTCAACAATCTTAATACTAATTTTTCGATTACTTAATAATTTTTTTTTAATACCTTTCGATAAATTTTCAATGTTTGAACCATTTTGACCAACTAAGATTCCAGGTCTAGCTGTTTCAATGGTTAATTCAATTTGATCTCCTTGGCCATTTCGACTAATTAATATATCAGAAATTTGCGATTCTTTAGCTATTTGAGCTAAATGAGTCCGAATTTTTTCATCTTCTTCGGCAAAAATTGAATAATTGTTGAATTTACTAAACCAATTTGATTTATGACTTTGTGTTATACCTAAGCGAAATCCTAATGGATGTGTTTTTTGACCCACTGAACAAATCCTTTTTTTAATACAATAATTATTGTTGTTTAAACTTTATTTTTAACAACGATAGTAATATGACAAGTTGGTTTTAATATTTTAAAAGCTCGACCTTGTGCTCTTGGTCGAATCCGTTTTAACTTTGGACCTTCATCTGCATATGCTACATCAATAATTAAGTTCTTTTTTTCAATTCCATAATTATTTTGAGCATTGGCTGCTGCCGAATGAACAACTTGCCAAATCGGTCCACATGCACGATACGGCATGAATTCTAATAACATTAATGCTTCTTGATATGAACGTCCACGAATTTGATCCAAAATTCGTCTTACTTTAAACGATGACATTCGAATATACTTTGCTCTTGCTTTTGCCGATTGCACTTCAGCCATAAAATAGTTCCTTTAACGTTTTGACTTTCTATCAGTTTTAATGTGTGATCGGAAGTTTCGTGTTGAAACAAACTCTCCTAATTTATGTCCTACTAATTGATCAGAAATAAAAACTGGTACATGTTGTTTCCCATTATAAACTGCAATGGTATGCCCAATCATATTCGGTAATATTGTTGAACTGCGAGACCATGTTTTTATCACCTCTTTCTTCCCTGACTCATTCATTTTATCAATTTTTTTTAATAAATGATAAGCTATATAAGGTCCTTTTTTTATTGATCTTGACATCTTAAAAATATCTTAATGATTTTGTAATAATTTGAAATTGTTTTTATGATATCCGACGTAAAATATAAGCATTACTTAATTTTTTCTTATGTCGTGTTTTTATTCCTAACGCAGGTTTACCCCAAGGTGTTAAAGGTCTAGCTCGACCAATTGGAGTACGTCCTTCACCCCCACCATGTGGATGATCACAAGGATTCATAACTGATCCTCTTACTGTTGGTCGTTTTCCAAGCCATCTAGTTCGGCCCGCTTTTCCACTACGAACTAAAAAAGCATCATTGTTACTTACTTCACCAACTGTAGCAAAACATTCTTTACGAATTAAACGAATCTCTTTGGAAGGTAAACGTAAAGTAATGTAATTACCTTCTTTAGCTAATATTTTTGCTGATGTTCCTGCAGCCCGAACAATTTGTCCACCGCGATTTGGAATTAACTCAATATTGTGTACGGACGTTCCTAATGGAATTTCACTTAAGGGTAATGCATTTCCTATTTTCAATTCTGAACCTGATCCCGAACAAATTTTATCACCCACAAATAAATTATTTGGATGTAGAATATAACGTTTTTCTCCATCTTCATAATTTAATAATGCAATTCTAGCATTACGATTTGGATCATATTCAATACTAGCTACTGTTGCTATAATATTGTGTTTGTTTCTATTAAAATCAATAATTCGATAGCGTTTTTTATGACCTCCACCTCGATGACGAATAGTAATTACACCACGATTATTTCTACCTTTACTTCGTTGATTCTTTACTGTTAATTTTTTTTCGGGATTACTTTTAGTAATTGTTTCAAATGCCGAAAGGGCACGATTCCGAGTTCCCGGTGTATATGCTTTATAAATACGAATGCTCATAAACTTTATGGAATTTTATGTTATTAATTTTCTGCAAATAAGTTTATTCTATCGCCTTCCGATAAAGTTATAATGGCTTTTTTATATTGTGATTTCCAACCAAGATATTTTCCGACACGTCTTGTCTTTTTAGGAAGTTGACTAGTAGTTACCTTAATTACTTTTACATCATATAAAAGCTCGATAGCACTTTTAATTTCATCCTTATTTGACTTTGGGTCAACGATAAAAGTATACTGATTATTTTCTAATAATCGGGTCGTTTTATCTGTGATAAAGGGATTTTTAATAATTTCTTTATATTTATAAATATCTTGATCGTAATATGTAAATCCTAATTTAGATTTATTCACCATAAATCTCCTTCATATAATTTAACGCTTGTGTTGTTACGACGATTTGTTTAGCCTTTAATACACTTAAAGTGTTTAAATGAGAAACTGAAATTATTTCAATATTTTTAATATTTCTAGTAGCCAATAAAAGAGCTGGTGTCTTTTCTGAAACAACTAATAATGTTTTTTGGTCTAGTTGAATGTTACAATTTTTGCATAAATTAATAAATTCTTTCGTTTTCGGAAGTTTAAATTCATCTTCCAAATTTTGAACTAATAGAACTTGATTTCGTTTACTATAAAATAAAGTTTGAAAAGCAAGTTGTCGTTCTTTTTTGTTTATTTTATAATTAAACTTTCTAGGCTTTGGACCAAAAATTACACCACCACCTTTCCATAAAGGTGATCTATTTGAACCAGCTCGTGCACGTCCAGTACCTTTTTGACGCCATGGTTTACGACCCCCACCTCTAACTTCACTTCTCGTTTTTGTTGAAACAGTTCCTTGGCGTAAATTTGTATGATGTCTTAATACATCTTTATAAATTAAATAATTACCTGAATTCTCAAGAACACGTAATGTCAAAGTTTCTTTATTGTCTAATGCTTGACCTGCAATATCAAGAACATTATAGCTAACAGATTTTTGAACTGTCATAAGTTATGTTATTATATTTATTAATTAGATACTGTAAATATAATTAATTTGAAATAGTAATACTTAGTAAATTTCCAGGTTTGCCAGGAACAGAACCTTTAACGACTAAAATATTTTCTTCTTTATTTACTTGTATAATTTTTAGTTTCTTAATTTTATTTATTTTATTTCCCAATTGACCGGCCATTCTTTTACCGGGTAGAACTCGTCCTGGAGAAGTTCCCATACCAATTGAACCCGGAAGTCGATGATTCTTCGAACCATGTGATAAAGGACCACGAGCAAAATTATGACGTTTTTGAAGACCTGAGAATCCTTTCCCTGAACTTTTACCTCTAACGTCAATTAATTGGCCAGAAGTAAAATAATCAGCTGTAATTAATTGCCCTGTAGTAAACTCTTCAGGTTTATCTACTCGAAATTCTTTTAAATATTTTAATGGTTGAATATTTGACTTTTGTAAATGACCTAATTGAGATTGCGTCAAATTTTTTGGTAATACACTAAAATAGCCCAGTTGGATAGCATTATACCCATCCGTTAAAGTTGTTTTAATTTGTGTTACAGCACAAGGACCCACTTTAATTACGGTAACTGGAACAATATTACCTAATTCATCAAAAATTTGAGTCATTCCAATTTTATTACCTAAAATTCCTACACCCACAATATTTCTCCAATAAAATTTATTAACATTTTTTTAAGTTTATAAAAATCTGATAATTTTAAATCGATACCAAATTCAAATTGTTAAATCCTAGCATTTTAATGTAAGGTAACATTCCGTCATTTGTCCAGGTGAACCATATACACATATTTAAAAATAAAAAATAGAAGATTTCTTTGAATTCGGATATAAGACTAAAAGGAAAAAAGGAATAATATTTATTACATATAAAGAAAATAGGAAATTATTATGGGCAAAGTTGTTGGAATAGATTTAGGAACAACAAATTCAGTTGTATCCATTTTAGAAGGTGGACAACCTGTTGTGATAGCAAATGCCGAAGGTTTACGAACAACACCTTCGATTGTAGCTTATACCAAAAAAGGTGAGTTATTAGTAGGACAAATTGCAAAACGCCAAGCAGTAATTAATTCAGAAAATACGTTTTTCTCTGCAAAACGGTTTATCGGATCAAAAGCAAGTGAAATTCCTGAAGTTTCTAAACAATTACCATATAAAGTAATTGAAGATGAAAAAGGAAATATTAAATTAGAATGTTCGAACTTAAGTAAAAATTTTAGTCCAGAAGAAATTTCTGCACAAGTCTTACGTAAATTAGTAAATGATGCAAGTACGTTTTTAGGTCAAACAATTACTGAAGCAGTAATTACTGTTCCTGCCTATTTTAATGATTCACAACGTCAAGCTACGAAAGATGCGGGTCGAATAGCAGGTTTAGATGTTTTAAGAATTATCAATGAACCAACAGCCGCTTCGTTAGCGTATGGATTAGATAAGAATGTTAATGAAACTGTTCTTGTTTTTGATTTAGGGGGTGGTACTTTTGATGTATCAATTTTAGAAGTTGGGGATGGTGTTTTTGAAGTTTTATCAACTTCAGGAGATACAAACTTAGGTGGTGACGATTTTGATAAAACTATAGTAGATTGGCTTATTAAAGATTTTAAAGCAAATGAGAATATTGATTTAACTAAAGACAGTCAAGCTTTACAACGTTTAACGGAAGCAGCTGAAAAAGCTAAAGTAGAACTTTCTAGTGTTCTAGAAACAACAATAAACTTACCATTTATTACTGCAAACGAAAGTGGGCCAAAACATATAAATACAGTTTTAACACGTGCAAAATTTGAAGATCTTTGTGATGATTTAATTCACCGATGTCGAATTCCAGTTGAAAATTCAATCCGGGACGCTCGAATTGATAAATCAAATATTGATCAAGTTGTTCTTGTAGGAGGTTCTTCACGAATTCCTGCGATACAAAAATTAGTAACAAGATTAACAGGTAAAGAACCAAATCAAACAGTAAATCCAGATGAGGTAGTAGCTATTGGAGCAGCTATTCAAGGTGGAGTTTTAGCAGGTGAAGTTAAAGATATTTTACTATTAGATGTTACTCCATTATCGCTTGGTGTAGAAACATTAGGTGGAGTAATGACAAAAATTATTGGTCGTAATACAACAGTCCCAACTAAAAAAGCTGAAACTTTTTCAACCGCTGTTGATAATCAAACAAATGTTGAAGTTCATGTTTTACAAGGTGAACGTGAATTTGCAAACGATAATAAAAGTTTGGGGAATTTCCGCTTAGATGGGATCCCATTAGCACCAAGAGGAGTACCACAAATTAAAGTAACATTTGATATTGATGCTAATGGTTTATTAGCTGTTAATGCAAAAGAACAAGGGACAGGTCAAGAGCAATCAATTACAATTCAAGGTGCTTCAACTTTAGAAGAAACTGAAGTACAAGAAATGATTGATCAAGCTGAACGCTATGCTCAAGAGGATAAAGAACGAAGAGAAAAAATCGATTTAAAAAATCAAGCGGATTCATTCTGTTATGAATCTGAAAAACAGATAAATGATTTAGGTGATGCAATTACTAATGATCAGAAATTAGAGACTATGAATTTAATAAATGAGATTCGTTCATTCATTGGAAATGATGAATTTGATTTAGAACAATTAAAAACAAAAATGAGTAATTTAAGCCAATTAATGGCCCAATTTGCAAATTTAAATAAAGGTGAAAGTACTAGTTCTACAGAAAATGATAATGTTGAAGAAGTTAATTTTGCTGAAGAGTAATAAATTAATTGAAATTTAAACGAATTTTTTATTCGTTTAAATTTTTAACATCATCTACAATAATACATTCTGTTGTTAAAATCATACTTGCTATAGACGCAGCATTTTGTAATCCTGATCTTGTTACTTTAGCTGGATCTACAATCCCAAAATCGTACATATTCCCAAACATATTATTTGCAGCGTTATAACCATATTCAAAATCTTGTTCTTGAACTTGTTCAATTACCACTGGGCCATTAATACCAGCATTTTCAGCAATTCTTTTTAGTGGAGCAGTAATTGCACGAGCAATGATTTGTGCTCCAATAAATTCATCTTCTTTTAAATTATTTTTTGCCCAAGTCATTACATTTTCTGATAAATGTACTAAAGTCGTACCACCACCAGGTACAATCCCTTCTTCAACTGCTGCACGGGTGGCATTAATTGCATCTTCTAAACGTAATTTTTTATCTTTCATTTCTGTTTCAGTCAATGCCCCAACCTTTATAACTGCTATTCCTCCTGAAAGTTTTGCAATCCGATCTTGTAATTTTTCTTTTTCATACGCGGTGTCAGCACTATTAATTTGTTTTCTTAATTGTTCACATCGTGTTTTAATTGCATTTTCTGTTCCTTCAGCAATAATTGTTGTTGTGTCTTTGTTAACAATCACTCGTCGTGCTTGACCCAATAAATTAATTTTAATGTTTTCTAATGATAATCCAGCATCTTGAGTTATTAAAGTACCGCCGGTTAAGATTGCTATATCTTGTAACATTAATTTCCGCTGCTCACCAAAACCTGGAGCACGAACAGCAACAACATTAACAATTCCTCGCAATTTATTCAGAATCAACGTTGCTAAAGCTTCTTTTTCAACATCATCGGCAAAAATAACTAAAGGTCTCTTTGTTTTAGTAACTTGTTCTAAAATGGGTAATAAATCTTGTTGAACTAGAGTAATTTTTTTATCCGTTAATAAAATTAGTGGATTTTCAAAACAAGTTTCCATTTTTTCTGTATTTGTTATGAAATAAGGAGAAATAAATCCTTTTTCTAATTTCATTCCTTCAGTAATTTCTAATTCTGTTGTGATTCCTTTACCTTCTTCTAATGAAATAATACCTTCTTTACCCACTTTATCCAACGCATCAGCAATTAATGAACCAATAAAATTATCATTTCCCGCAGAAATTGAGGCAACTTGTTGAATCGAATTAATATCCTCTACAGGTTGAGCAAATTCGTTAACTTGAGTTACTAAATATTGTGTAGCTTTTTCAATTCCTAACTTTAATGAAATAGGATTAGCTCCAGCCGCCACATTTTTCAGTCCTTCTTTAACAATAGCATACGCTAATACAGTAGCTGTTGTTGTCCCATCTCCTGCAACATCATTTGTTTTTGCAGCGGCTTGTCTAATCAAGGAAACACCTGTATTTTCGATATGATCTTTTAATACAATTTCTTTTGCAATAGTAACGCCATCATTTACAATTTGGGGTGAACCATAAGATTTTTCTAATACAACATTTCTACCCTTTGGTCCTAAAGTCACAGAAACAGCTTCTACCATAATTTCCATTCCTCGTTCTAACGCACGTCTTGCATTATCTTGATATAAAATTTTTTTTGCCATAATTTAATTCAAATAGATAATTAATAATTAGAAATAAGTTTTTTATAAATATTTGTTAACTATAGATTAAGATATAAAAATCTTTTTCGACAAGTGAATTTCGACATATAGTAAAAAATTTTAATGTTCGAGTAAAAGCTTTACGAGATATATTATTTCAAGTTAGTATTATGTCTGTAATTAAATTTTGGGCTTGTAGCTCAGTGGACTAGAGCACGTGGCTACGAACTACGGTGTCAGGGGTTCGAATCCCTTCTTGCCCAATATTTATTAATAAAACTAATGTACTTTTTGGGGTGTCGCCAAGTGGTAAGGCTGTGGACTTTGACTCCGCCATTCGTAGGTTCGAATCCTGCCACCCCAGTTTAATAAAAACTTATTGTTCTTAATAGCCGTATTTTATTCGAATACTGTATAATACTAAATTAAACTATTTAAGCAAATTATTATATGAATGCAACAATACAATTTATTAAAGGATTAGATGAGAAAGTTTTACCTGATGTTAGATTGACTCGTTCAAGAGATGGGAGTACTGGTACAGCAACTTTTCGCTTTAAAAATCCAAATATTCTAGACAAGAGTACTGCTAAAGAAGGTGAAATTACGGGTATGTATTTAGTAGATGAAGAAGGAACTCTAGAAACAAAGGATGTCAATGCTCGATTCGTTAATGGAAAACCAGAAGCTATTGAATCTATATATATTATGAAAAGTCCAGAAGCTTGGGATCGTTTTATGCGATTTATGGAACGGTATGGAGAAAGTAATGGATTAGTTTTTACTAAAGCCAATTAATTTTTAACTTTGAATACATAATTAAAATGCTTATACCAATTAGCTGGATTAATGAATTAATCGATATTGAAAAAATTTCTTTAAATTCTCTAGTAGAAAAATTAACATTAGCTGGATTTGAAGTTGAAGATATTATTGAAACAAATATTTTTCAAAATAAAGAAATTGTTTTAGATATTTCGGCAACGGCAAACCGTTCTGATAGTATTTCCGTTCGAGGTATTGTAGAAGAAATTTCTGCATTAACGAATATCTCGAGACGAATGTCATCTTATAATAGTAGTCAATTTAATTGTAATGATCAAATTAGAAATCATTTCAAAGTCGAAACTAAAAATTTACTTAATGATTGTTCAATTTTTAGTAATTTAATTGTTACAAATTTGACTAATAAACCTTCTCCGAAATGGATTAAAAAGAAATTAATTGCTTGTGGAGTTACTGTTGAAAATAATTTAATTGATATTCAAAATTATATTTTATTAGAAACTGGCTATCCTTTCGAATTTTATGATTTAGAAAAGATTAGTAATACATCTGAAAGTAATAATTTAAACATTAAATTACAAAATTTAGAAAAAAGTATCACTATTACTGGAACAAATGATATAGAGTATAAATTAGATCATGAAACCCCTGTAATAACTGCAAATAATAATATTATAAGTATTGCAGGAATAATTCCGAATCAAGCATATGAGTATACTTCAAATACTAAATCTTTATTAATTGAAGGATCTATTTTTGGATCAAAAAAAATTCGACAAATTTCACGAAAAATAGGTGTACGAACAGATCGTTCAGCACGATATGAGAAAGGATTAAACTCTGGTAATTTTATTGATGCGGCTTCTAGATTAATTTTACTATTACAAATGTATGATGATTCATTAGAATTTAAATTACATACGGCTATTCAAATTCCTCAACAAAAACCAAATATTATTACATTAAAATATAATAATCTTATTGAAATATTAGGACCTATAAAAGTCGAAAATGAAAAAGAATTATTAAGCTTAGATCCAAAGATTATTTCTAATTATTTAGAACGGTTAAATTTTGAAATTGAATTTGATCAAAAAAAGCTCGAATGGTTGATAAGGGTTCCGGAATCAAGAACAGCAGATATTACACGGGAAATTGATTTAATAGAAGAAATTGCTCGTTTGCATGGTTTTAATAATTTTACCTCTTTTATTCCGACAATTATACAAATTGGTAAACAAGATTCAAATTACCAAATACGAAAAAAATTCATCAATTGTTTTTTAAATGAGGGTTTAAATGAGTTAATTAAATACTCTCTCGTAAAGGATAATTTTGACTGTTCAATTAAGTTAATAAATCCTCTTCTACAGGATTGTTCTTTTTTACGTCAGACTGGACTATTAAATTTAGTTACAGCATCGAGCGAAAACATTAAACAAGCTAATTTACCTATTGAAGGATTCGAATTTGGTCATAATTTCTATACTGATAATAAAAATAATTATAAAGAAAAAGAAGTTATTTCGGGCATTTTTGGTGGTCGACAAAAAAAAATAAATTGGTCGGAAAAATCTAAATCTTTATCATGGTTTGAAGCAAAAGGTAAAATTGAAAAAATATTTACTAAATTAAAAATTAATGTTACGTGGGAACAAAAACAATTTTCTAATTTCGGGAAAGTTTATGAGAATGTTTTTCATCCGTATCGTACAGCAAATTTATTAATCTTAAAAAATCAATCTTTTGGAATTTTTGGTCAAATTCATCCATTATTAGCAAAAAAGATGTCATTACCGATTCAAACATATCTTTTTGAATTTGATTTTAATATCTTATGCAAACATTTAGAAAAAAATAATTTAATATTATATAAAAATTATTCTTCGTACCCTAAAGTAATAAAAGACATTTCTTTTATAATAAATGAAAATATAACTTATAGTGAGATTACTGATTTAATTTCCAAAAATGGTAGTCAATTTTTAACTAATATAACGTTATTAGATCAGTATAAAGGTAAAGATATGTCTAAAAATACACATAGTTTATGTATTCAATTAACGTTTCAATCAAACGAAAGTACATTAATAACAAGCGAAATAGAAAAAATTTTAAGTAATGTTAATTTTATTTTAGAAAAAGAATTGAATGCTGTTTTCCGATTTTAGTAGGTAGGATAATTCTATAAGATTTATAGAATTAGCCACCTCCAACAATAGTAACAATTTCTAATTTATCAAAAGGTTCAATTGTTATATTTGACCAATCTTTCTCATAACAAATACAATTATTATATTCAACTATAAACGGAATGGAATTATAATTAAAATACAATAATAATTCAGAAATTGTAATTAAATTATTAGTAGAATATTGATTTCCATTCATAAAAAAAAAGATTTTTTGTGCCATTTGAATTTTTTAATTTTAGTGACTAGACTAACAGTAATTTAAAATGATATCATTACGGTTAGAAATATATAGGCGGGCGTGGCCAAGTGGTTAAGGCAGCGGGTTGTGGTTCCGCCATTCGCCGGTTCAAGTCCGGTCGCTCGCCCTTTAAACTATTTAATTATTATTACTTAATAAAAAAAGAAATTAAAAATTATTATGTCTAGATATCGTGGTCCAAAGGTACGAATAATTCGCCGATTAGGTAATTTACCTGGTTTAACTCAAGCTACTGTAAGTAGTTTATCAAAACGTAAAAATCCTCCAGGCCAACATGGACAAGCTAAAAAAAAACCTAGTGAATATGGCTTACGACTAGAAGAAAAGCAAAAGTTAAAATTCAATTATGGAGTTACCGAAAAGCAATTATATCAATATATTAAAGAGGCTCGAAGACGCGAAGGTATAACCGGTTTAATTTTACTACAATTATTGGAAATGCGTCTTGATAGTATATGCTTTGCTTTAGGTTTTGGTTCAACTCTACCAGCTGCTCGTCAATTAGTTAATCATGGTCATATTATGGTAAATAATAGGGTTGTAGATATTGCTAGTTTCCAGTGTCGTATAGGTGACAAAATACAGATCAAAGAAAAAACTACATCGAAAAAATTAGTAGAAACTAATTTAAAAAATTCAAATTCAAGAAAACTACCAAATCATTTAAGTTTTGACGAAACTAAAAATGTTGCAACTATCATGAATTATTGTAATCGTGAAGATGTTTTATTAGATTTGAATGAATTACTTGTAATTGAATACTATTCACGTCGTTAAAAATTCTCATATATTTATTAATGGGGTTCTTATTTCAAGATTCTCCATTAATAAATTTAATTTTTTTTATTTTAAAAACTAATTTTCATATGTAATAATTACATTACCATTTAGGCCCAGTAGGAATCGAACCTACATTGGAAACTTAGAAGGTTTCTGTCCTATCCGTTAGACGATAGGCCCTGTGCTAAATATTTACTATATCGTAAACGGTCTAGAATTACTAGTTATAAAGTCTTAAAAAATGATTTAGATCTTAAAATTGGGTAATACAGGATTTGAACCTGTGACCTTCTGCTTGTAAGGCAGACACTCTACCGCTGAGTTAATCACCCTCAATATTCAAGAATACTTGAAAAATATAGTTTAGTCAATAGATTTTAATTTTACTAATTTTCTTAATTGGTTACTAAATTTTTTAGATAAATGATATTTTCTTCTCAATAATCGATTGTCACTAGACAAAATATTATATTATATGTAATAATTTTTAGGTACGGGATATAGCGCAGCTTGGTAGCGCATCTGCTTTGGGAGCAGAGGGTCGCAGGTTCAAATCCTGCTATCCCGATTATCGTTTATAATTTGACTTAAGTTGTCTAATTACTCATTATAAAATTAAATAAAAATGAGTAATTAAGGTTCCAAAAAATTATTGTGGTTGTTCATCAAAAACATAATCTACGGCTTCTTGAACTGTAGAAATTTTCGACGCAGCATCATCAGTAATTTCTACACCAAATTCTTCTTCAAATTTCATTACTAGTTCTACTACGTCTAATGAATCTGCTCCTAATTCCGTTGAAAAGTTTGCATCTTGTTTGATGTCAGCGATTTCTATTCCTAATTGTTCAGCTACAATTTCTCTAACTGTTACAAGAATTTCATCTTTTGTAAACATAATTTTTTAATTCCTTCAGACAATAATCATTCTTAAATTCATAAGAACTAATCTTATTGTAACATATATTTTAAAATTTGTGTTATTTGGGGTATAGTACTAGAAGTTACTGTATAAATGTTACAGTTATAACGATTACCAATTTTTTTTAATTTTGAATTTTGTTTTGTATGTTTACGTAGTGTTATAATAATGTCAGCTTTTTTAATTTCTTTTGTAAAAATAAATTGTAACCCAAGTTGATTTGCAATTTTTCGAATCATATTTTTTGAAATTAAATAAGAATAAAAGAGAAAGACTCTTTTGGTTTTAGAATTTTTTAAAAAATCTTGTTTATCTTTTTTCCAATTATTTAAAATTAACTTTTTATTAAAAATCAATAATTGGTGACTTGAAATATTATAATAATCAATTGTTATTTTATTGAGATCAGTTAATTTTCTAATTTGGACAATTGGTGCAGAATTTTGTAATAATAAGTCCACAGAATCTTTAATGTTTTGGTAAATTAACCACGATTTTGGTTGATTAATTTCGATTGCTAAATCAAATGCAGGATAAGACTTGCGTTCCAAAATACTTTTCTGGCTATTTCTCCGTCTAGCTTCATCATCACTTAAAGTAACATATTGAATACCACCAACTAAATCTACCAATAATGGATTTTTTATTAAATTTTCTAAACAATTGCCATGAGCTGTACCAACAAGTTGTACACCGCGCTCTCCAATAGTTCTTGCAGCTAAAGCTTCAAGTTCAGTTCCAATTTCATCAATAATAATTACTTCAGGCATATGATTTTCTATTGCCTCAATCATTATTTGGTATTGTTGTTTGAGCTTTGAAACTTGCATTCTTCTAGCTTGGCCTATTGCATAGTGAGGAATATCACTATCACCAGCAATTTCATTTGAAGTATCAATAATAATAACTCGTTTTTGTATTTCGTCAGATAATACTCGGGCCATTTCTCTAATTAATGTAGTTTTTCCGACACCAGGTTTACCTAAAATTAAAATGGATTGTTCTGACTCTAATAAATCGCGAATAACAGAAATTGTTCCAAAAATTGCACGACCAACACGACATGTTAATCCAATGATAATAGATTGACGATTTCGAATACAACTAATGCGGTGAAGAGTTCGATCAATTCCTGCTCTGTTATCAGTACTAAATTTTCCAATACGTTTTATTACATAGTCTAAATCTTGCCATGAAATCAATTTTTGGGATATATATTCTGAATGAGTTCTAAACCGCGCTTCAGGGCGACGCCCTAAATCAAGAATAATTTCTATTAAATCATGTTTATTCGTATGATGATATAAATTTTCTTTAATAAAAAATGGTAAATTATTTATTAATTTATTTAGATCATTATCCATGGTTCATTTTAATACGTTATAATTATAAGCTTTTTGCATCAATTATATTATACCTATAAAATCAAAAACAAATATTTAAAATATCTAAAAGATAAGTTATAATTATATTATGAAAACTTATATTTAATCATTAAGAAAATAGATAATGATTTTTGAATTATGAGAGTTTCATAGATTTTCGTCTCCCTAAAGGAGAAACTCAATGGCAATAAGCTCACCTGAGCGTCAAACTAAAACAGTGCAAGTATTAGTTGAAAAAGACGCTGTCGAAACTAGTTTCGCAAAATGGGCACAACCAGGACATTTCTCAAGAACTTTAGCTAAAGGTCCAAAAACAACAACATGGATTTGGAATTTACATGCCGATGTGCATGATTTCGATAGTCAAACAAGTTCGTTAGAAGAAGTTTCTCGTAAAATTTTCAGTGCACATTTTGGTCAATTAGCTATTATCTTTTTATGGATAAGTGGAATGCATTTCCACGGCGCGTATTTCTCAAATTACTCTGCATGGTTAAATGACCCAATTGGAATTAAGCAAAGTTCGCAAGTTGTTTGGCCAATTGTTGGTCAAGAAATTTTAAATGCCGATGTTGGTGGAAATTTCCAAGGTGTACAAACTACATCAGGATGGTTCCAAATGTGGCGTGCGGAAGGTATCACTAGTGAAGTGGAACTTTATTGGATCGCAATTGGTGGTTTAGCTATGTCTGCTATTATGCTATTTGCTGGTTGGTTCCACTACCATAAAGCAGCACCAAAATTAGAATGGTTCCAAAACGCTGAATCGATGATGAATCACCATTTAGCAGGATTATTAGGACTAGGTTGCTTATCTTGGTCTGGTCATCAAATTCATATTGCGGCACCCATTAATAAATTATTAGATGCTGGTGTTGCTCCACAAGAAATTCCATTACCACATGAATTCTTAATTAATCGAGAATTAATGAGTCAGTTATATCCAAGTTTCAGTAAAGGTTTAGCACCTTTCTTTGGTGGAAACTGGGGTGAATATTCTGATTTCTTAACATTCAAAGGTGGTTTAAACCCTGTAACAGGAGGTTTATGGCTAACTGATATTGCTCATCATCATCTTGCTCTAGCAGTATTATTTATTATTGCAGGACACATGTACCGTACTAATTGGGGTATTGGGCATAGTATGAAAGAGATATTAGAAGCTCATAAAGGGCCATTTACTGGTGAAGGTCATAAAGGATTATATGAAGTTTTAACAACTTCATGGCATGCACAATTAGCTATTAATTTAGCAATGATGGGATCTTTAAGTATTATTGTTGCTCATCACATGTATGCAATGCCTCCATACCCTTATATCGCGACAGACTATGCTACTCAATTATCTTTATTCACACATCATATGTGGATTGGTGGATTCTGTGTAGTTGGTGGTGCAGCACATGGTGCGATTTTCATGGTTCGAGATTATACCCCAGCAAATAATTATAATAATTTACTTGATCGAGTTTTACGACACCGAGATGCTATTATTTCACATTTAAATTGGGTATGTATTTTCTTAGGTTGTCATGCATTTGGATTCTATATTCATAATGATACAATGCGTGCACTAGGAAGACCTCAAGATATGTTTTCTGATAAAGCTATTCAATTACAACCAATCTTTGCCCAATGGGTACAAAATATTCATTTATTAGCTCCTGGAACAACAGCACCTAATGCTTTAGCAACAACAAGTTATGCTTTTGGTGGTGATGCTGTAGGAATTGGTGGTAAAATTGCTATGATGCCTATTAAATTAGGTACGGCTGATTTCATGGTTCATCATATTCATGCATTTACAATTCATGTTACAGTATTAATTTTACTGAAAGGTGTTTTATATGCACGTAGTTCTAAATTAATTCCTGATAAAGCTAATTTAGGATTCCGTTTCCCTTGTGATGGTCCAGGACGTGGTGGTACTTGTCAAAGTTCAAGTTGGGACCATGTATTCTTAGGATTATTCTGGATGTATAACTCAATCTCTGTAGTAATTTTCCACTTCAGCTGGAAAATGCAATCGGATGTTTGGGGAACGATTACACCGGATGGAGCAATTTCACATATTACTGGTGGTAATTTTGCTCAAAGTGCTCTTACAATCAATGGTTGGTTACGTGATTTCTTATGGTCACAAGCTTCACAGGTTATTCAATCTTACGGTTCAGCACTATCTGCTTATGGTTTAATATTCTTAGGTGCTCACTTTATTTGGGCATTTAGTTTAATGTTCTTATTTAGTGGTCGTGGCTACTGGCAAGAATTAATTGAATCAATTGTTTGGGCGCATAATAAGTTAAACTTTGCTCCGACAATTCAACCTAGAGCACTAAGTATTACGCAAGGTCGTGCCGTAGGTTTAGCACACTATTTATTAGGTGGTATTGGCACAACTTGGGCATTCTTCTTAGCAAGATCAATTTCTATTGGATAAAATATATAGAGGTATTAGAATATTATGGCAACTAAATTTCCAAAATTTAGCCAAGCCCTTGCTCAAGATCCCGCAACAAGAAGAATTTGGTACGGTATAGCTACAGCACATGATTTAGAAGCTCATGATGGAATGACTGAAGAGAATTTATATCAAAAAATCTTTGCTTCTCATTTTGGTCACTTAGCTATTATCTTCCTTTGGACTTCAGGAAATTTATTCCATGTTGCTTGGCAAGGTAATTTCGAACAATGGGTTGGTAATCCTTTAAAAACAAAACCAATTGCACATTCTATTTGGGATCCACATTTTGGTGAGTCAGCATTAAAAGCTTTTAGTAAAGGTAATGCATATCCTGTTAATATTGCATTTTCAGGAGTTTATCAATGGTGGTATACAATTGGTTTTAGAACAAATCAAGAACTATATCAAGGATCGATCGGTTTATTACTATTATCAGCAGCATTATTATTTGCTGGTTGGTTACACTTACAACCAAAATTCCGTCCAAGTTTATCTTGGTTTAAAAATAATGAATCACGTTTAAATCATCATTTATCAGGTTTATTAGGGGTAAGTTCATTAGCATGGACAGGACATATTGTACACGTAGCAATCCCTGCATCTCGTGGTACGATTGTTCGGTGGGATAATTTTTTAACAACTCCACCGCATCCTGCTGGTTTACAACCTTTCTTTAGTGGGAATTGGACTGTATATGCAGAAAACCCAGATTTAAGTACTCATGTATATGGAACTTCTGAAGGTGCTGGGACTGCAATTTTAACATTTTTAGGTGGTTTCCACCCGCAAACTCAATCATTATGGTTAAGTGATATTGCACATCATCAATTAGCAATTGCAGTAGTTTTCATTATTGCTGGTCATATGTACCGTACTAATTTTGGTATTGGTCATAATATGAAAGAAATTCTTGATGCACACCGACCTCCTGGAGGTAGACTTGGTAATGGACACGTTGGTTTATTTGAAACTATTACTAATTCATTACATATACAATTAGGATTAGCATTAGCATGTTTAGGTGTGGCAACTTCATTAACAGCTCAACATATGTATGCATTAACACCATATGCATTTTTATCAAAGAGTTTTACAACAGAAGCAGCATTATACACACATCATCAATATATTGCAGGATTCTTAATGGTTGGGGCTTTTGCACATGGTGCAATCTTCTTTGTACGTGATTATGATCCAGAACTAAATAAAAATAATGTTTTAGCACGTATGTTAGAACATAAAGAAGCGATTATATCACATCTAAGTTGGGCTTCATTATTCTTAGGATTCCATACTTTAGGGCTATATATCCACAATGATACGGTAGTAGCTTTTGGTCAACCAGAAAAACAAATTTTATTTGAACCAGTTTTTGCTGAATATATTCAAGCTGCATCTGGTAAAGCTATTTATGGATTTAGTGTTTTACTATCTTCATCAGATAGTCCAGCTACTATTGCCGGAAACCAAGTTTGGTTACCGGGCTGGTTAGATGCTATTAATAGTGGTAAAAATGATTTATTCTTAAAAATTGGACCAGGCGATTTCTTAGTACATCACGCAATTGCGTTAGGTTTACATGTAACTACTTTAATCTTGGTTAAAGGTGCGTTAGATGCTCGTGGTTCTAAGTTAATGCCGGATAAAAAAGACTTTGGTTATAGTTTCCCTTGTGATGGACCAGGCCGTGGAGGTACTTGTGATATTTCTGCTTGGGATGCTTTCTATTTAGCAATGTTCTGGATGTTAAATACAATTGGATGGACAACATTCTATTGGCATTGGAAACATATGACAATTTGGGGTGGTAACCCAGGTCAGTTTAACGAGTCTTCAAACTATATTATGGGCTGGTTAAGAGATTACTTATGGTTAAATTCATCGCCATTAATTAATGGTTATAATGCATTTGGGATGAATAATTTATCTGTATGGGCCTGGATGTTCTTATTTGCGCATTTAATTTGGGCAACAGGTTTTATGTTCTTAATTTCTTGGCGTGGTTATTGGCAAGAATTAATTGAGACTCTAGTTTGGGCTCATGAAAGAACACCATTAGCAAATTTAATTCGTTGGCGTGACAAGCCTGTAGCACTTTCAATTGTTCAAGCTCGACTAGTTGGGTTAGTACATTTCTCAGTAGGTTATATTTTAACTTATGCTGCATTTGTTATTGCATCAACAACAGGTAAGTTTGGTTAATTTATTAACCCTAAAAAATATTAATATATTAGTTTTATAACTAATATATTGATATTTTTGATAAATATTTTGTAAATTAAATAGTTTATATTATTGAAAATTAAATTATAAAATAATCAAAAATGATTAAAAATATAATAATTTAATATTGTCTATTTTTAATCATTTTATCTTTAGTCGATTAAACGATAGATAGTTTAGTAGTAAATTTTACCACCACCCCATTTTTCTGTAAGAATTTTTGGAGATAACATAATATGACCTGCCATAGCATAAAGATCATCATCTGTTACTGAACGCATACGTGGATAAATATCAGCACTCTTAACACTTGGGTGTGTTTCTGCAATTGATTCTAATCCATCATATGTTGTTGGATTTTTCATAAAATCTACTAATGCGTCAATATTATCACGACGAGGAGTCGCTAAGCTTAAGGCTTCTGGATCTAAACCTACATTAGGATTTGTTTTTGTAATTCCACCTACGTGACAAGCTCCACATGTTGCATTGAATAATCGTTTACCACGTTTAACTTGTTCTTGAGTTAAAATAACTGTTTTACCTGATGAATCAGCTGTAACAGTTCTCGTAGCATCATCTAAATCAATCGCAAATACACTGTTCACTGAAAAGTTAAAAATACAAATGAATGAAATTATTAGACTTGTAAAATGTTTTTTTGACATGAGTAAAAAAAATTATTTCTAAAATTGAAACCAAGATAATCAAAATATATCCGTAGTTATTTTTTCTTTTAAACTTGCTTTGCTAAATAATTCAATTTGTTTAGTTTGAGCAAATATTAAGATTTAACACTCGTTATAATGACTAATATTTGAAGAATTAAAAGCCTTAATAGAAATTTCTATATACCTATAGATTTACATATTATAAACTCTTCTCTTTAATGGTATATTTAAGAACGAGTAACTCGATCACTTTTACTAATAATGATTAAAGCAACTGCAATAACCCCTACAACGAAGCCACCGGCAGCTAAACTTGCAATAAAACTTCCTAATGATGGTGTCATTTTTGATCCCTTTTTTATTTTAACTAAAAATTAAAAATCGTAGAATTAACTACATTAATACCATTAATAAAGATTTAATATTTAAATTAAATAACGGTACTATAATCTTATTATATAAGACTATCGAAATAAATTTATATTTCAATTAAAACTTTTAAACTTTTTTAACAAGTAAAAATTATTAATGCCATATTTTTTAATTTTCAAAAACTTAAATTATCTATAAACTTTGATATAAAAATCTTTAAATTATCTTCAATTTTTTAATGTTTTTACATTGACTTTTAATCTTAAATTTTGCACCATTAACTATAGAATCCTATAGTTAAATTTTAAATGTAAAACAAGCATGTAGCTCAGTGGATAGAGCATCAGATTCCGATTCTGAAAGTCGGGGGTTCGATTCCCTTCATGCTTAAATTTTAGAAATTTTATTAGCTATAACGAAAGGGGCTGTTCTGGTTTCGACATTTAAAATTTTTTAAATAATGATGCAGGTCGAAGTTTCTAATCTTCGTAAAAAAATTTTACTTTTAAATAACTGCAAATAATATATTTTCTTTTAATCGTAATAGTTTAAGTTTTGCTTAATTATTATTATTAAATGCGTTTTTAACTTATTAAAATTTCTTTTTTCGCTAGGTATCGACTTTTATCGTTTAATAGTTTAGATTAATAAAAACTTTTCTATTTCTGTTCAATTTTTGAACTAAACCTGTGAATGAGTTAATTCAAAAATTTTAGATGGACGTGGGTTCAATTCCCATCAGCTCCATTATAGCATTCGTGGCCGAGTGGTTGAAGGCACCGGACTCATAATCCGTTTTCCTATGGAACGTCACTGGTTCGAACCCAGTCGAATGCATTGAAATTTTACCTAAATCAGATATTGCTTTTTAAACAATATGATATTATTATTGTACACAATAGTTAATTTTAAAATTATTGATACATAAACGTTACAAGATATGGTTATTCTAAATAAACAAAAATACCTTAATAATTTACAGAACCAATTTTTAAAATCTGACTTACCCAATATTCGAATTGGCGATGCGGTAAAACTAGGGGTTAAAATTATTGAAGGAAACAAAGAACGTGTTCAATTTTATGAGGGAACAGTTATAGCTAAAAAAAATTCTTCGATAAATACTACTATTACTGTTCGAAAAGTATTTCAGAATATTGGAGTTGAACGAATTTTTTTAATACATTCTCCAAAAATAAGTTCAATTCAAATTCTTAAATCAGCAAAAGTTCGTCGTTCAAAACTTTATTATCTACGAAATAGAAAAGGAAAAGCAAGTCGCTTAAAACAGCGATTTAATTAAAAATTAATAAAAGTGTAAATGAATAAGTAAATATTTCTTAAATCATTATAATAGGTTATAGGAAAATATTCTTCTTATTTAAAATAATTAAAAGGTTTTCAAATGGCAACATACAACGTAACACTAGTTTCAGAAGAACATGACATCAATACTACAATTGAATGTGCAGAAGATACATTTATTTTAGATGTAGCAGAAGAACAAGGTATTGATTTACCATACTCTTGTCGTGCGGGTGCATGTTCAAGTTGTGCTGGTAAAGTAACAGATGGTGAGATTGATCAATCAGAACAAACTTTCTTAGATGACGATCAAATGGGAGAAGGTTTTGTTTTAACATGTGTTACATATGCAAAATCAGACTGTACAATTTTAGTACACCAAGAAGATGAATTATATTAAGTAAGAAATATATAAAAAATTAAATTTTTAAAAAAGCTTTAGTTATCGATAACTAAAGCTTTTTTAAAATTAGAAATTAAGTTCAGCTGCTTGAACTTTTTCAAATTGTTTTTTCTTTAAAATTAAAGTTACTTGTGTTAATAACACAAGGAAACAGAACCCAACATAGCCTAAAATACGTGACGCATTTTGAAGAACTATCTCAGTTTCTTCTTGACCAAATCCACCTACGTTTGGATCAATATTTAATGGTTGATCTACTTTAACAACATCACCCTGTTTTACAAGTAATGTTAAACCAGCAGGTAAAGTTTGGCTAGCCTTAGTACCTTCTGCAGTCGTAATCGTAATATTTGTTTCTCCTTTTTCTGAAGTTACAATTTCACTAATTTGGCCACTTTGAACAGCACCAAAAGCGTTTATATTACTTTTCTCACCTGTAGGGTATACTTGACCACGACCACGATTTCCACCAGCATATAAAGGATATGTTAAATATTTAACATTAGAATCTTTTTCTGGATCTGGAGCTACTACCGGGAAGATTAGCTCTTGATGTGTTTTTCCAGCAATCGGACCTACAACTAAAATATTATCGTATTCCGAGCTATAAGGAGAAATAAACACGCCTTTATTTTTGGCTTTTACTTCAGCTGAAATTTGATTTTTGGCAGCTAATTTAAATCCTTTAGGTAATATTACAATTCCCCCAACATTTAAATCTGCTTTCTTACCATTTGCCCCAATTTGTTGACGAGTTACATCATAAGGTACTTTTACTTCAACTTCAAAAACTGAATTTGGAAGAACGGCTTGAGGAGCCTCGATTTCAATAGCTTTTTGATTTAAGTGACAATTCGCACATGCTAACTTTCCATTAGCCGCACGTGGATTAGCATATCCTTGTTGTGCAAACACAGGGTATGCATTAGAATTTTCAAGACAAAAACCTAATAAACTTATAGCAATCGTTAAATTAAATAAAATACTTTTAAAAAACTTGTTAGTTGCCATGAATAGAATACTTTCTTAAGTATATTTAATATATTAATTTTTTATTAATAACAAAATGCCTGCTCCAGAAAAATATAATATCAATATTGCTATAGAAAGTAATATTTGCGTTAATGGATCTGTTGAAGGTGTTAAAATTGCTCCAATAATAGTTGATAGCAATATAACATATCTCCATGATCCAAACATTTGATTTACTGTTACAACGTTAAGTACTCCTAGTAATATTTGAATTATAGGAATTTGAAAAGCTATTCCTGTACTGTAAAATAATACTAATATAAATTCGAAGTATTGATCAAAAGACCATAGTGGTTCAATTACTTCATCACTATATTTTAAGAAGAAGTTTAGAGCAGCAGGTATTAGTACGTAGTAAGAAAAAAGTAAACCTAAACTAAATAATACGAGTGAACTTAGCAATAAGGGTAATATGATTTTTTTCTCATTTTCAGTTAAACCAGGTAGTAAAAATAATAGAAGTTGGCTTAGTATAAAAGGACTACTAAAAAGAAGTCCTGTATAAAAAGAAATTTTCACCGTTGATATGAAATATTCACCGGGTGATAATTGAAAAAATTTAACATTTTCTACAGGTAATTCTAATATTTTAACCAAAAATTTAACTTCAAAAAAAGCTGCACATGTTAATAATAAAATTATCCAAAACACTTGAAAACTACGCTGTCGTAATTCTTCTACGTGTTCTGAAAACGGTAATTCTAAGGTAGATTTATAATTTTCCTTAAAATTGAAATCGGAACTGATTGTCATAAAAATATTGTCGACCTAAATAGTTATTTATATAATTTAGCTAAAATTTGTTTATATAGTATACAAATAGTAAGTCCAAATTATATAAATAATTTTTCCGAATTTCAAAAAAGTTTGAATGTTTTTTCAGAAACTTTTTAAATATTATGAAATAAAGTTAACACCTTCGATCAGAGCAGTTAATCGTTTTACTTCAAGTGCCGCAGCAATCTTATCTTCGCTAGCTTCTGCTTCTTCTAATTTTAAAGTAGCTTGTTCTAACTCTTTATTTGCTTCACTTAAATTAATTCCTTGAAGTTCTTGAACTTCTGGTACTAATACTGTAATTAAATCTTGATCAATTTGAGCAACTCCACCTAATAATACAATTGGGGTCCATTTTGTTCCCATTCGAATTTTTAGTAAGCCAATATCTAAGGCTGTAACTAATGAAATATGTCCTTCTAGGATACCAATTTTTCCAGTTAACGATGGGATTAGAATTTCTTCAGCTTCCGTCGAGCAAATTGTTCTAGTAGGAGTAATAACACGGATGTTCATTGCCATTTTTAATTTACTCCTTTATTTTAGAGTTTCTGCTTTTTCAATAGCCTCATCAATATTTCCTACAAGGTAGAAAGATTGTTCAGGTAAAGAATCAAGTTCACCTGTTAAAATCATTGTGAAACCTTTAATAGTTTCTTCCAAACTTACATACTTACCTGGCGAACCTGTGAAGATTTCTGCAACAAAGAAAGGTTGTGATAAGAATCGTTCTACTTTACGAGCACGTGCTACCACTAATTTATCATCATCTGATAATTCTTCAATACCTAGAATTGCAATAATATCTTGTAATTCTTTGTAACGTTGTAAAGTTTCTTTAACAGTTTCTGCTGTTTCATAATGTACTGGCGAAACAATACCTGGTTGTAGCATTGTAGATGTAGAATCTAATGGATCTACAGCAGGGTAGATACCTTTTGCAGCTAAATTACGTGATAATACTGTTGTTGCATCTAAATGAGCAAATGTAGTTGCTGGTGCTGGATCTGTTAAATCATCCGCTGGTACATAAACAGCTTGAATTGATGTAATTGAACCTTGTGTTGTTGATGTAATACGTTCTTGTAATGCACCCATTTCAGTTGCTAACGTTGGTTGATAACCTACAGCTGATGGCATACGACCTAATAAAGCTGATACTTCAGAACCTGCTTGAGTAAAACGGAAAATATTATCGATGAATAATAAAACATCCTGTTTGTTTACATCACGGAAATATTCTGCCATTGTTAAAGCAGTTAAACCCACACGCATACGAGCTCCTGGAGGTTCATTCATTTGACCGTAAACTAATGCTACTTTTGACTCAGCAAAATTAGAGCTATTAATAACACCAGATTCTTTCATTTCTTCGTATAAATCGTTTCCTTCTCGTGTACGTTCACCAACACCACCGAAAACTGAAACACCACCATGGGCTTTTGCGATATTATTAATTAATTCCATAATTAATACTGTTTTACCTACCCCAGCACCACCAAATAAACCAATTTTACCACCACGACGGTATGGTGCTAATAGATCTACTACTTTAATACCAGTTTCAAAAATTGATGGTTTTGTTTCTAATTCAGTAAAAGCTGGCGCTTCACGATGGATCGGTAAAGTTGTATCTACAGGAACGTCACCTTGTTCATCAACTGGTTCACCAATTACATTGAAGATTCGACCCAATGTTGGCGTACCAACAGGAACACTAATTGGGCAACCTAAATCGATTGCTTCAAGACCACGTTTTAACCCATCAGTAGAACGCATTGACACAGCACGAATTTTATTTGCTCCTAATAATTGTTGTACTTCAACAATGATTGTAGAACCATCTGCTGCTGTAATACTAATTGCGCTGTAAATTGGAGGTAAAGTTCCATTAGGAAATTCAATATCTAAAACGGGACCAATAATTTGAGCAATGTAACCTTTATTTGTATTAGTTTCTAACATTTTAACTTAACATATTTAAATATTTAAGAATGAATAGACTTTCAGTAATTAGAGTTATTATTTCAATTTAATAATAAATCTCTAATTTATTAACTAAACCATATTGTACAACAAAAGAGTCTTAATTCTTGAATTATCAGCATTTCTTAAAGTTTTTTTATAAATTTTATTAATTATTCTTAGTATTTTAAATTTAAAAAATTTTAATTAATTTCTTACTCAATGATTTTTTTAAAGAGTAATTTTTATATTACTATTCCTTTTTAAGGAATTCTGTAAAATTTACTTTATAAAATTTAATAATTTTTCTCATCTTCACATATAATAGTATTGTGACTAAAAAATTTTTCATATTTTAATAGTAAGAAAGTCAAAAACCATAAATTATATTAAGGAATGTATTACTATGGCATTACCATGGTATCGTGTTCATACGGTAGTTTTAAATGATCCAGGCCGTTTAATTGCTGTACATTTAATGCATACTGCATTAGTAGCAGGTTGGGCTGGTTCGATGGCATTATATGAACTTGCAGTTTATGATCCATCGGATCCAGTATTAAATCCAATGTGGCGTCAAGGTATGTTTGTAATGCCGTTTATGACTCGTCTAGGAATTACAGATTCTTGGGGTGGTTGGAGTATTACAGGTGAAAGTGTATCAAATCCAGGGATCTGGAGTTTTGAAGGTGTAGCACTATCTCATATTATTTTATCAGGTATGTGTTTCTTAGCAGCTATTTGGCATTGGGTTTATTGGGATTTAGAATTATTCCGTGACCCAAGAACAGGTGAACCTGCATTAGATTTACCAAAAATTTTCGGAATTCACTTATTCTTATCAGGTTTACTGTGTTTTGGTTTTGGTGCTTTCCACGTTACAGGTTTATTCGGACCTGGTATCTGGGTATCAGATGCTTACGGCGTTACAGGAAAAGTACAACCAGTAGCTCCTTCATGGGGTGCTGATGGTTTTAATCCATTTAATCCTGGTGGTATTGCTGCACATCACATAGCAGCAGGTATTTTTGGTATCTTCGCAGGTATTTTCCATTTAACTGTTCGTCCACCGCAACGTTTATATCGTGCGTTACGAATGGGTAATATTGAAACTGTACTATCAAGTAGTATTTCAGCTGTATTCTTTGCTGCATTTGTAACTTCAGGAACAATGTGGTATGGTGCTGCAGCTACACCAATCGAATTATTTGGACCAACACGTTATCAATGGGATAGTGGTTATTTCCAACAAGAAATTGAACGTCAAGTTGAAACATCAGTTTCAGAAGGATTATCTGAAAGCCAAGCATGGTCAAGAATTCCTGATAAATTAGCCTTCTATGATTATATCGGTAACAACCCAGCAAAAGGTGGTTTATTCCGTTCTGGTCCAATGAATAAAGGTGATGGAATTGCTGAAGCATGGTTAGGTCATCCAATTTTCCGTGATAAGGAAGGACGAGAACTTACGGTAAGACGTATGCCAGCTTTCTTCGAAACATTCCCAGTAATTTTAGTTGACAAAGACGGTATTATCCGTGCAGATATTCCGTTCCGTCGTGCTGAATCAAAATATAGTATTGAACAAGTAGGTGTTACTGTAGATTTCTATGGTGGTAAATTAAATGGTCAAACATTTAAAGATGCGCCAACTGTTAAAAAATTCGCACGTAAAGCACAATTAGGTGAAGTTTTCGAATTTGATCGTACAAGTTTAGAATCAGATGGTGTATTCCGTAGTAGTCCACGTGGTTGGTATACATTCGGTCATGCTAATTTTGCATTACTATTCTTCTTAGGTCATTTATGGCATGGTGGTCGTACGATCTTCCGTGATGTATTCACTGGTATTGGTGCAGAAGTTACAGAACAAGTTGAATTTGGTGCATTCCAAAAGCTTGGTGATAAATCGACTAAAAAACAAGGCGCTGTTTAATTTACGACGCTTATTTTTTAAATGTCTTAAAAAATTAACAGGATTAAAAAATGGAAGCTCTAGTTTATACATTTTTACTTATTGGTACTTTAATGGTAATTTTCTTTGCTGTATTCTTTAGAGAAACGCCAAGAATTATTAAAAAATAAAACTATTTTTATAGTTTTATTTTTTAATCTTCGTGCTCCTCAAAAGGATCACGTAAATTTTTCGAGGCAGGTCCGAATGCAGTATAGATCGAATATGCTGTTATTCCCAAAAGAAGACTTGATAAAAAAATTACTATAATCGTTGCTGTTTCCATATTTAAAAAGTAGTTTTGTTTAATACGATGTTATTATAAAAGCTATTATACAATAGGATTAGCAAAAATTAATTTATTAAAAATATAAAATATTCTTATGGCATTAAGAACAAGATTAGGAGAAATATTACGTCCTTTAAATGCTGAATATGGTAAAGTTGCACCAGGTTGGGGCACTACTCCAATTATGGGTGCTGTAATGTTAGCATTTTTAGTATTTCTATTAATTATTTTACAAATCTATAATTCATCTTTAATCATCGAAAATGTTGATGTAGATTGGGCAAATGGAATTGTTTAAGTAATAGAACCATAATTTAAAAGGCCCCTGGACCTTTTAAATTAAATGAAAAAATTTAAATTGTATCATAAATATATGGATATTATCAGTCTAGGTTGGGCAACATTAATGACAATGTTTACATTTTCATTAGCTTTAGTAGTTTGGGCACGAAACGGTTTTTAACTATTAAAGTATTATAAAAATTAAAAACTTTCAATATTATGGAATTAGTTCTTAAAATTTTCCCTTATGCTAATGCAGAGATTGTAACTGCAGCAGTAACTTGTTTTTTAATGACATTATTCGGCCTTTCATTAGGATTCGTATTATTAAAAGTTCAAGGTGAATAATTAAAAAAGCAAAAACTTCGAGAGGATTTGATTTAAATGTGAAGAAAATCTTCTCCTCTACCTTACTTAAGATAAAAAATAATTGACAAATCTACTATATATTTTATATAGTTTTAATATCAGTTGCGGACATAGCTCAGTGGTAGAGCGCGACCTTGCCAAGGTCGATGTCGCGCGTTCGAATCGCGTTGTCCGCTTTACATTTAATTTTCTTAAAAGATAGTAAATTTTAAATTACTATCTTCTATTTAAACGGAAAATTGTTATTACTTTTGCATTAAGCATGTAAATGTAGTTGGGTTTAATAATGCAATTTGAGATAACATTTTTCTATTTAATGTTATATTCGATAACTTTAATGTGTTAATAAACTGACTATAATTTGATCCATTTAGTTTTGCAGCTGCATTAATTCGACTAATCCAGATTTGTCTAAAAATTCGTTTCTTACGTTTTCTACCAACATATGAATATCTTAATGCTTTCATCACTTGTTGATTCGCTACTCGAAAAAGTTTCGAATGAGCACCTCGATAACCTTTTGTATAACGTAATATTTTTTTACGCCGTTTTCTTGCAACATTACCACGTTTAATTCTAACCATAATAATAAAATTTTATTAATAAATATAACATTTTTTACAGTTTCGATTTTTTGTCTATCGTCTATAAAGCAAAATTAAATTTTCTACGACTTAATCGAATAATGAGAATTTGTATTTTTGATTGTAGATTAGAAAACCGTCACTTAACTTTATAAATTCAATTTCCAAATTTTTGGAAATACTCATATTAGACATTTTTACATTAATCTTTTAATAAGGTAACATCAATTTTATTGCAAAACCATCACCTTTTGTTACACAAATTCTAGTAGATAATTTTCGTTTTTGTGTATTAGATTTTTTCATAAGTAAATGACCTTTATACGCATGACGTCTTAAAAACTGGCCAGTTCCTGTTTTTTTATAACGCTTAGCTGCAGCTTTTCTAGTTTTTAATTTTGGCATAAATTTAATAATTTATTATGATTATTCAAATTTTGATAACAACTCATAAATTAAAGATTTAAAAGTTTATACAGAATGTTAGAATTCGTTCAGTTTATTAAACAAATGTAAATTTAATTAAAATACTACGAATTAAAAAAACTGTATTTTGTACTTTTAATAAAAATTAATTAATTCTTAAAATATCTTCTAACTATATGGCATCGTTCCTTCTCTGTCAATAAATAGTAAGTTAACAAATAGTAAAAATAAGAAGTATAAAAAATTATATTATTTTCAACTGTTTAACGATTGATGAACTAAAACAATACGTTTTTTTCTAATAAAGCGTAACCGAAATCATTAATTAACTAATTACGCTTTATCGAACTATTGGAATTGTAATTAATTATTAAACTTAATTAATTATTTACTTTTCTTCGATTCTTCAATTTCAACTAGTTCATTTAAAGCAAAATTATTTGTATTTGTACCACTATAATTTACACTTTCAAATCGTACAACGGCAGGATAACGAATACCACTTTGATCAACAGTTGCTACTGTACCTACTTGATTATACCAATAAGATTCTTTTCTTAAAATACGAACTTTAGCACCTCGATTTACCATAATTTAAAATTTTCAAAAATTATTTATTGTACTACTAATTATAACTTTGAATTTAATTTTTTAACATAAAATTTTAACACCCACTTGTTGTTTATTGATATTAGCTAGTGTTATATTACAATTTAAATAAACAATAAATGTATATTTATTTGTATTCATTTTATATAAAATGAGGAATATGTTAAATGAAATTTTCAATTAAACAAATCATTTACTTCTGTTTGACAATATTTAGTTTAATTTGGTTAATCTTTAGCCTTGGTGGACTAGATATGACTAATGTTGGATCAGTTTTAGATTCTACAGGTCGTTCAGTTAAAGATCTTCCACCGTCAAAAATGACGTATGGACGATTCTTAGAATATCTAGATATGGACTGGATCAAAAAAGTTGATTTATATGATAATAGCCGTACAGCTATCGTAGAAGCAGCAAGTCCTGAACTAGGAAATAGACCACAACGAATTCATGTAGATATCCCTGCAGGTGCTTCACAGCTTATTGTAAAATTAAAAGAACATAATGTGAATTTCGATTCCCACCCAATGGAAAATTCAAGCTTCTTATTTACATTAATAGGTAATTTAATTATTCCAATAATTTTCTTTGGAGGCTTATTTTTCTTATTACAACGATCAAATAATTTTCCTGGTGGTCCTGGACAAGCAATGAATTTTGGTAAATCAAAAGCTAGATTCCAAATGGATGCAAATACAGGCGTTGGGTTTGCCGATGTAGCTGGTATTGACGAAGCTAAAGAAGAATTCGAAGAAATTGTTTCGTTTTTAAAACAACCTGAAAAATTTACAACAGTGGGCGCTAAAATTCCAAAAGGTGTCCTTTTAGTTGGACCACCGGGAACAGGTAAAACGTTATTAGCTAAAGCAATTGCTGGAGAAGCGGGCGTTCCATTCTTTAGTATTTCTGGTTCTGAATTTGTCGAGATGTTTGTTGGTGTTGGTGCTTCAAGAGTTCGAGATTTATTTAAAAAAGCTTCAGAGAATGCTCCTTGTATCATTTTCATTGATGAAATTGATGCAGTAGGTCGACAACGTGGTGCAGGTGTTGGTGGTGGTAATGATGAACGAGAGCAAACATTAAACCAACTTTTAACTGAAATGGATGGTTTCCAAGGTAATACTGGTATTATTGTTGTAGCAGCTACTAATAGGGTAGATGTTTTAGATTCTGCATTATTACGTCCAGGTCGATTTGACCGCCAAGTTACAGTAAATCCACCAGATCGATTAGGTCGACTTGAAATTTTAAAGGTTCATGCTAGAAATAAACGATTAGCTAATGATGTTAAATTAGAATCAATAGCACAACGTACTCCTGGATTTGCTGGTGCTGATTTAGCAAATTTATTAAATGAAGCTGCCATTCTAACAGCAAGACGAGAAAAAACAGAAATAACTAATGATGAGATAAATTCTGCAGTTGATCGTATTATTGCGGGTTTAGAAGGAGTAGCATTATTAGATAGTAAGAGTAAGCGCTTAGTTGCTTATCATGAAGTTGGCCATGCTATTGTTGGAACTCTATTAAAGTCTCATGACGAAGTTCAAAAAGTTACTTTAATTCCTAGAGGAAATGCTCGGGGGTTAACTTGGTTTACACCCGGTGAGGATCAAAGTTTAATTTCTCGATCGCAATTATTGGCGAGAATAATTGGTACCCTTGGTGGTCGTGCAGCCGAACAGGTCGTATTCGGAGATGCAGAAGTTACAACTGGGGCAAGTAACGATTTACAACAAGTAACTAGTATCGCACGACAAATGGTAACACGATATGGAATGTCAAATATTGGTCCAATTGCCTTAGAAACACAAAATAATGGTCAAGTTTTTTTAGGATCAGGAGTTTCTAATAATTCTGAATATGCCGATGATGTTGCAAATCGTATTGATGAACAAGTTTGTCAAATTATTCATGATTGTGAACAAAAAGCATTACAAATTATGGAAGAAAATAGAACTGTATTAGATTTATTAGTAGATATTCTAATTGATAAAGAGACTATCGATGGTAATGAATTTTGTGATATCTTAAAAAAATATACAGTTATCCCAAATAAAAAAGAATTATATATTTCGCAAATATCTTAAATCTCTTTTTTAATAACATAATATTCGAATATTAAATATTACTAATAAAAGTAAGAAAAAATATTCGAATATACAAATATTTTTTAAATTATTTAAAATAAATAAATCATTGAGATTATAAATGATATTAAGATAGAATTAATTAAAATTATAAATTTTAGTCAGTTTTCATATTAAGCCGTTTAAAATGAATTAATCATATTATAGTATTTTAATTTATTTGGATTACTGAAAATTAAAATATATTCATAGTTGATCTATATTTGTAGCTAATTGATATGAATTAATGTTGTTTATAATCTTGAATAGCTATTAAAGAAAATCAATAAAAATAACGTATTATTAAAATTTAAGGAACAGTCTTATGGCAAAAAAAAGTATGATTCAACGAGAGTTGAAACGTATCAAATTAAATAAAAAATATTCACAAAAACGTTCGGAATTATTGTCAAAATATAAAGAAGCAGCTAGTTTTGAAGCAAAATTAGAGATTCATAATAAGATTCAAAAGTTACCACGAAATAGCGCTACGATTCGTATTCGGAATAGATGTTGGAAAACTGGTCGTCCACGAGGTTTCTTCCGTGATTTTGGATTATCGAGACATGTTTTACGAGAAATGGCTCATCAATGTTTATTACCAGGTGTTACAAAATCAAGTTGGTAAGTTAAATATTAAATTAAAAGTCCAATATTTTATTGGACTTTTAATATTTAAATTTCTTCAAAACGATTACCACGTTCGTATTGTAAATATGCTGCAACAAAAAGTCCGAAAGCAGATACTGTAATCATTCCTAAAACGATTCCAGATAAAAGTGGTTCTACCATATATTTTTTACCTATTCCCTAAATAAAGTATTTATCAAACACCTATTATACAGCAAATAGAAGTTAATTGATTGTATAATTTACGCTGAATAATTTTTTATCTAAAACCAATAGCTGCTTGCCAAACAAAAGCTAATAATAAGAAGAAAACTGGAATAATTGGTAAAACATCAACAATCGGACTAAAAGCTACGTATGCTTCAGGTAAACGTGCTAAAAGTAAACTTTCCATTATTAAAACCTCTCAAGATATAAGTAATTACTAATATTAAATATATATTTAATACTATTAATTTTAATATAAAAATTATTAAAAATTTGATTTAGATATTAAAATGTTTCGAATTTGACTTTATTTTAATATATAATTGTTTTTAACAATAGTTTTTAATTGACGATTTTTACTCAACGTTGGGTAAAGATCATTTTAAGTTCATTTCTACTAAAAATCTATTTTATCATTAAACGCTTTTAGTCAAAAATACAATATTTTCGAACTAGATTTTTATTGATTGGATAATTTTAAATAATTTTTTGGGACTTAAACCTGCCATAAAAAATTAATTGTTATTTTTCCTACTAAAATAAATTCATTATGACAGCAGCATTTTTACCATCAATTTTAGTTCCGATCGTTGGTATTATTTTTCCAGCTTTTGCAATGGCATTATTCTTTATGTATACACAACAAGACGAGATTAACTAATATACTTTCTACGAAATAATAAATATTATTTCGTAGAGAATATATTTAACGGTCCATTATTATTGTAATTTTTTAATATTTTAATTTTCATAGTTTTAGATTATTTGTTTATTAGAGAGTAATTTTGATTTTTAATGTTTATTTATTAATTTAAATAGTCTATAAAAAATTTTTCAGGTGAAAAAGTGAATATGTATAGCAATAATTTTTTGAGAATTAAAAAATAAAATATAATCTACCTACTAATTCATGTAAAAACTAAATTCAGATTAATTACATGAAAAATAGGTAGAGAATAAATTATAGTGAAGAACCTAAACCAGAATAAGCACCATAGAAGAATACACTAAGCATTGTTATTACTGCTAAACCTCCAACTAAACCAACTAACCATAACGGAATTCTACCAGTATTTGCCATAAAAAAACTCCAATATATTAATTAATTAAAGAAATAACTTGAAAATAATACCGCTAAAACAAAAATTAATAGAAGTCCCCAGTAAAGAGAAGTACGGTTTAATTCTACTGCTTGTTTATTAGGATTTGGACCTGTCATAAAATATTTCCTTTTATCTATTTGAATTATTTATCGTTGAATGAATTGCATTGCAGTAATTCCACCTAAAAAGAATACTGTTGGAACTGCTAAACCATGAATAGCTAGCCAGCGGAAAGTAAAAATGGGATAAGCTACAGGTTGGTTAATATTTTTTGTCATTGTTAAATACCTCTTTATAAACCTTTAGTTAAATCTTCTAATTCTTGTTTCGCGCTGAAACGATCGTTTACTAATGGAACTTGTTGACGATCTTGAGTGAAATATTCATTTGGTCGCGGTGTCCCAAATACATCATAAGCTAAACCAGTACTTACAAATAACCATCCTGATACGAAAAGAGATGGAATTGTAATACTATGAATAATCCAATATCTTACACTTGTGATAATATCAGAGAACGGACGTTCACCAGTTGATCCACCAGACATAATACTATAGTCTCCTTTAAAGTTAATGATTGTTTCTCATTCAATAGTTTTGTAAAGAGCGGGCAGGGGGAATCGAACCCCCATCATTAGCTTGGAAGGCTAAGGTTTTACCACTAAACTATGCCCGCATGCTTATAGTATAAAATTAATCGGTTATTAAAAGCAATAATACTTCACAAAAATAACTTATAAACTTTCTAAATTCAGTTCTAAGAATTTAGCCAAGTCGGCTGCTTGATCTTCTAATATCGAAATAGCAGTTGGTTGCTGAACGGGAGTTAGAGGGATCTTCCGATCATCTTTTAAGCATAAATAAATAATCCGTTTAGGATTTAATCCTTCAGATACTTTTATTCCGATTGAGTTAATATTATTTATTGGATATGTTAGTAGAATTTCCCGATTCTTTCCAGGAAATCCTTTTCGAACAACTTTAACAAGTTTTTCAAGTTTATTATACTCATTATATCCACCTCCAACATCCCATAAGATTGTTAATCCTATAAAAATACTTATCGATAAACTCAGAGTCCCATAAAAAGTCATAACAATACCTTGTGGGAAGAAAACCAAATCGGTTGTATCTGTGAATAATAAGAAATTAATTTTAAAATAACTTGATAATCCCGCTAAAATAAATCCCAAACCACCAATAAATAAAATAATACTCCAAAAGTAATTGCTAAAACGTCGAGATCCCGTAATTTTATCTTGACGAATATCTTGTTGCATTTATAGTGTTTCTAAATTATTTTGTATAATTAAATTAATTTAATTGATTTGAATCCTAAAAACAAGCCAGCTGCAACCGCAAAACAGAAACCTACTAATAAAAAATAATCAATAATAACAGTCATATTCTTTTTCTGATTTTTAAAAATGAAGTTTATAAAATTTTTTACATTTCTTAGTATATATTATATAGTAATCTCTATTTAAATTTTGGTTAGTAATAATTTTCATTAATATTTCGTTAAAATAATGTAAATTAATGAAAAATTCAATTATTAATTTAATTAAAAATTAAGGTACAATTATGGCTAGTTTTATTAAACCTTATAACGATGATCCATTCGTAGGACATTTAGCAACACCCATAACATCATCAGCAGTAACACGTGGAATTTTGTCTAATTTACCAGCTTATAGACCTGGATTAACTCCATTATTAAGAGGTTTAGAAATTGGACTAGCTCACGGTTACTTTTTAATTGGTCCTTTTGCATGGTTAGGACCATTACGTAATTCAAGTATTGCTTTATTAGCAGGTTATCTTTCAACAATTGGATTAATCTTAATCTTAACATTAGGATTAACTATTTATGGATATGCTACTTTCCAAAATAGCGAAACAACAAATCAATTACAATCAAAAGATGGTTGGAATCAATTCAAAGGAGGATTTGTAGTCGGTGCTTGTGGAAGTGCAAGTTTTGCTTTTATTTGTCTATCAAGTGTTCCGTCATTCTAGATAAGTTAAATGATTTTTTATAAAATAAATTAATTTCCTATTAATTTATTTTATACGTTCTCTTTTTTTAAAATTAAATTATATTTAAAAATTTATTTTATACATATGCTTAATACGAATTCCACATTAGTTAATATACAAGAAGAATATAAGAAGACAGAAATATCTAAAATTTTAAATTTATTAGATGAAGAGTTAGTAGGATTAGCACCTGTTAAAGCACGGATTCGTGAAATTGCTGCTTTATTACTTGTAGATAAATTAAGAAAAAATTTAGGTATTACTGCAGGAAGTCCTGGTTTACATATGTCGTTTACAGGAAGTCCGGGAACCGGAAAGACTGCAGTTGGTTTAAAAATGGCTGATATTTTATTTCAGTTAGGTTATATTCAAAACGGTCATCTTTTAACAGTAACTCGGGATGATTTAGTAGGCCAATATATTGGCCATACAGCTCCCAAGACAAAAGAAGTTCTCAAAAAAGCGATGGGGGGAGTTTTATTCATTGATGAAGCTTATTATTTATATAAACCTGACAACGAAAGAGATTATGGATCAGAGGCTATCGAAATTTTATTACAGGTAATGGAAAATCAACGTGATGAATTAGTAATTATTTTAGCCGGTTATAAAGAACCGATGGATAAATTCTATGAATCGAATCCAGGTTTATCATCACGTATTGCAAATCATATTGATTTCCCAGATTATACTGTTGAAGAGTTACTACAAATTTCAAAAATGATGTTAGATGAACAACAATATCAATTGACAGGAGATGCTGAAATTGCATTAAAAGATTATATTACTAAACGAAAAGAATTACCATTATTTGCAAATGCAAGAAGTGTTAAAAATGCATTAGATAGAGCGCGAATGCGTCAGGCAAATCGAATTTTTGATAGTCGTGGTCAAATTTTAACGAAAAAAGAATTAGTAAATATTGAAGCGCAAGATATTTTACAAAGTAGTATATTTAATTCTTAATAGGAAATTTAAAATGACTGTAAACCTACTTGTTATCGGTGGAACAGGAACTTTGGGTCGTCAAATTGTCAGACAAGCATTAAATGATGGTTATCAAGTTCGTTGTTTAGTACGTAATTTACGACAAGCAAATTTTTTAAAAGATTGGGGAGCTGAACTAGTATATGGTGATTTAGCTTCACCAGAAACAATACCTCCTTGTTTAAGAGGGATTAATATTATAATTGATGCTGCAACTACTCGTGCTAACGAATCTATACCAATAAAAAAGATTGATTGGGATGGAAAACTTGCGTTAATAGAAGCAGCCGAAATTGCAGAAATTGAACACTTTATTTTTTGCTCATTAATGAATAAAACAGATCATTTACAAATTCCATTAATGAGAATGAAAAAAGGCATTGAAATTAAATTAATAAATTCGAAAATTCCCTATACAATCTTCCGATTACCAGGATTTTATCAAGGGTTAATTGAACAATATGCTATTTCAATTTTAGAAAATCAGCCAATTTGGACAACCTCTGAAAATAATTCAGTTTCCTACATTAATACTCAAGATGGAGCCAACTTCTTTATTCGTGCATTAAAAATACCTAATTCAAAAAACAAAGTATTTTCATTAGGTGGACCTAAAGGTTGGTTATCAACGGAAATTATTGAACTTTGTGAAAAATATATTGGTCAATCAGCTAAGATTGTCAAAATTCCTGTTTTTATTTTAAAATTAACTCAAAAAACAATTGGATTATTTGAATGGGGACAAAATATTGCAGATCGTTTAGCGTTTGTCGAATTATTTAACCGGGAAATGAATTTTTCAAAGTCTACATCAAATATTTTACAAACTTTTAATATTAAATCAGATGATATGTTAGGATTGGAAGAATATCTTCAAGAATATTTTACCAAAATGTTATTATGTTTAGTGGATATTAATTTTGAAGCTGTTCAAAAACAAAAAAATCTTATATTATAATAATCAATTCTTATTATAAAAAAATTATTGTGAATTCAATTCATTTACTTGTTCAAATAGTAAAAGAGATAGAACATAATACGTTTGATGATGGAACTTTTGAAAAAAAATATTTAGCTATTCCAATTAAAAAAGATAAAAAAAAGGAGTCCATTTTTTTATCTTTTTCGATATGGGAAAAAAATGATGTAATAGGAAGAAATTTCTCCGAAAAATCATATAAAGTAAATGATTTAGTATTAATTGAAGGTTTTTTAGGAACTCAGGATACCTTTCAAGACTCTTTTCATCCTCTAAAAAATGGACTTTTTGATGTTAGTGTTTTAAATCACAGTATTTATTACTAATTTTTTATTAATAATTTAGTTTGTTTGTCTTAAAAAATAAATTATAATTAAAATATTTTAGTATAATTAATAATATTAAAAACAGTTTCTAGGAAAAATTTAATGTTAACTTTAAAAATTTTAGTATACACAACTGTTATTTTCTTTGTTTCTCTTTTCATTTTTGGATTCTTATCAAGCGATCCGTCAAGAAATCCAAATCGTAGAGATCTTGAGTAATAAAAGTTGATCATAGATATTTTTTATCTATGATTTTCAATTGTTTTCTATTCTAACTAGTTGATTGAAAAACATAGAATAAATAATATTTTTGACCTTAACTGTCTTAACTAGATAGGTTTAATTAAAAATTTTAATTTTTATGAGTTTTTAATTTGAATCATCTAATGTATAGTTCTTTTATTATAAATTTAATAACAACAAATTTAAATTATGATTTCTGACGTTCAGGTATATACTGCTATGCTAACGGCTTTGGTAACAAGTCTTTTAGCAATTCGATTAGGTTCAACTTTATATCAATAAAATTTTTACTGTGTAAAAATTTTATTGGTATCAAACTATTATATAAATATTGTACAAATATGGTAACAAAAGATTTAAAACAATTTTCAACTCCTGTTTTCCCATTTACAGCAATTGTAGGTCAAGAAGAAATGAAGTTAGCTTTACAACTGAATGTAATAGACCCGAAAATTGGTGGTGTAATGATTATGGGAGATCGAGGCACTGGAAAATCTACAACAATTCGGGCTATTGCTGATCTACTTCCAGAGATTGAAGTTGTTAAAAATGATCCTTTTAATTCACATAAAAGTGATTTAGAATTAATGGGAAATGAAGTTAAACAAGCGATTCGAAATAATGAATCAATTGAAACAGAATTTATTAAAATTCCAATGATTGATTTACCCTTAGGTGCTACAGAAGATCGTGTTTGTGGCACTATTGATATTGAGAAAGCTTTAACTGAAGGTGTAAAAGCTTTTGAACCAGGTTTACTAGCTAAAGCAAATAGAGGACTACTATATGTAGATGAAGTAAATTTATTAGATGATCATTTAGTTGATATTTTATTAGATTCTGCAGCTTCAGGTTGGAATACTGTAGAACGTGAAGGAATTTCAATTCGTCATCCAGCTCGATTCGTTTTAGTTGGATCAGGAAATCCTGAAGAAGGCGAATTACGACCACAATTATTAGATCGTTTTGGTATGCATGCGGAAATTCGGACTGTAAAAGATCCGACTTTACGAGTAAAAGTAGTTGAAGAACGAACATCGTTTGATCAAGATCCAGAAAAATGGACAGAAGCCTATTATTCTCAACAACAAGAATTACGGGATCGAATTGTAGCAGCTCAAAAACTATTACCAGAAGTTGAATTAGAATATGATCTAAGAGTAAAAATTTCTGAGGTTTGTAGTCAATTAGATGTTGATGGTTTACGAGGTGATATTGTTACAAACCGTGCAGCAAAAGCGTATGCAGCTTATAATAATAGAAATAAAGTAACAACAGAAGATATTTCAAAAATTATTACATTATGTTTACGTCACCGTTTACGTAAAGATCCATTAGAAACAATTGATTCTGGTGATAAAGTGTCGAAAATTTTTAAGGAAGTTTTCGAAATTCAAGAATAATTACAAAAATTATAGAATATATTTTCTTTATAAACTAGAATTATAAAGAAATATATTCTAAAGAAACTAAATAAAAATATGTTAAAAATTATTTGGTTATTATGTTGTCTTATATTAATAATCCTTATTTTAGCCAGAGTTCCCAATGCAACCGGTGTAGGTAGTTTATCGATGAATACTAATTTTTTAGGTTCTCCTAGTTCTGTCGACAAATTTTTAAACAAAGTAACCTGGGGTTTAATTCTCTTATATTTTATCTTAGCTAGTATATTTAACTTATTTTTATAAAAGTAAATAAACCCTAGACAAAATCATATCAAATGACCTATAGTTTCTTTTAGTTGGGTCATTTGGTATAGCGCGGAGTAGAGCAGTCTGGTAGCTCGTTGGGCTCATAACCCGAAGGTCAATGGTTCAAATCCATTCTCCGCTAAATGGACTATACATACTTTTAATAAGCTTAAAACTTTTTAAAAATTAATAGAAAAATTCCTATTTTTTTATTAAAATAGTATATTAAATGTTAAAAAATAATAAAGTTTAAAGTATGACATTAAATATACAAACCCCATCTCCTACTTTTGGTGGAAGCACCGGAGGTTGGCTTCGTGCAGCTGAAGTAGAAGAGAAATATGCTATAAGTTGGACAAGTAATAAAGAACAAATTTTTGAAATGCCAACTGGCGGTGCCGCAATTATGCGAAAAGGTGAAAATTTACTTTACCTAGCACGTAAGGAACAATGTCTTGCATTAGCAACTCAGTTACGAACTTTTAGAATTAATGATTATCGGGTATATCGAATTTTCCCTAGTGGTGAAGTTCAGTATTTACATCCAAAAGATGGTGTATTTCCTGAAAAAGTAAATCCAGGACGTGAAGCTGTAAATAGTCGTGATTTTTCTATTGGTAAAAATCCTAATCCTATTTCAGTTAAATTTACTGGACGTAACACTTACGAAAGTTAATTTTTACAAGATTAGTTTTTGACTAATCTTCTGGCGAGATGGCAGAGTTGGTCGATTGCGTCTGATTTGAAATCAGATGAGTCTTTACGGATTCCGTGGGTTCGAATCCCACTCTCGCCTTAAAACAAAAACTGCTTAACTGTGATCAAAAAAAGAAATTTCCTTATGGGTAAAGTATACGATTGGTTTGAAGAACGTCTAGAAGTTCAGGCGATCGCAGATGATATTTCAAGTAAATATGTTCCACCTCATGTTAATATATTCTACTGTTTTGGTGGTATTGTATTCACATGTTTCTTAGTTCAGGTTGCTACTGGATTTGCAATGACTTTTTATTATCGTCCAAGTGTTGTAGATGCATTCGCTTCTGTAGAATATATCATGACGAGTGTAAATTTTGGATGGTTAATTCGTTCAATTCACCGTTGGTCAGCTAGTATGATGGTAATGATGATGGTTTTACATGTATTCCGTGTTTATTTAACAGGCGGATTCAAAAAACCTCGGGAGTTAACTTGGGTAACAGGTGTAATCTTAGCTGTTGTTACAGTATCGTTTGGTGTAACTGGATATTCATTACCTTGGGATCAAGTTGGATTCTGGGCATGTAAGATTGTAACAGGGGTTCCTGCGGCAGTACCAGTAGTTGGTCCTCCATTAGTATTATTATTGCGTGGTGGAGAAAGTGTAGGACAAGGAACATTAACTCGTTTCTATAGTGCTCATACATTTGTATTACCATTAGCTGCTGCTGTTTTAATGCTAACGCATTTCTTAATGATTAGAAAGCAAGGGATTTCTGGTCCGTTATAAATATAAACTTTATTTTTAAAATAAGGAAATTAGATTCAAATGTCTGTAATAAAAAAACCGGATTTAACTGATCCAAAATTAAGAGCAAAATTAGCTAAAGGAATGGGTCATAACTATTATGGCGAACCTGCTTGGCCAAATGATTTATTATATGTATTCCCTATTTGTATTTTAGGGACTTTTGCTTGCTGTATTGGTTTAGCTGTAATGGCTCCGACACAAATGGGAGAACCTGCTGATCCATTTAATACTCCATTAGAAATTTTGCCAGAATGGTATTTCTTCCCAACATTTAACTTATTACGTGTTTTACCAAATAAGCTTTTAGGTGTATTAGCAATGGCTGCCGTTCCTGCAGGTTTAATTACTGTACCTTTTATTGAAAACGTTAATAAATTTCAAAATCCATTCAGACGTCCAATTGCAAGTCTAGTATTTATTATTGGCTTTATTTTTGCAGTTTGGTTTGGTATTGGAGCATGTTTACCTATTGATAAAGCTGTATCATTAGGTTATTGGTAATTTATAAATGATTAATAAAAATAAAAATTTAATTTTTTATTTTTATTAATGAGTAAATTATTTTTTATAATTTTTTTATTTTTGTATAGATATAAATTGTTATTCTATTAATTAAATTGGTCGGTCTAATTGTGATAAATTCAAATATCCTTGAATTATCAACTTCCTCTACTCCTAATTAGGTTTATTTCGTTCATAAGATTTTCCAAATATTCATAATAAGCTTAAATTAACTACCTGATCCCGAATCAGAATTCGAATCAATAGAAGGTATGTAAAAAAATACATTTCTGAACTGGATTAAAGAAAACGAAAATGATAAACATTTATATTTAGATGAATAGGAGACCTAGATTAGTTTATTAAATGATGATGATTTTAAAAAAAACATTTGACATTTTCAAAAAAAAAATAAGTTGTAGTAGGTAACTATGACGATTTTAAGATAATGGCAAACATAGAAAAACAGGGAAACAAGTACATTTACTATCACTTTATTATGAATGCTAACATCTCACAATTCAGATATGGCATAAAAGACTAATGACTATGTTTGTTATTTATATTGAAAAAAAATATTAGTATTCCATAAAAAATTTTTCACATAAGACAAAATCTATATTAATAATTCAATAATTTTATACTTTAATGAGTCAATACTAGAGAATATTATTTTTTAAAAAATCTATTATACAATTATTTGTAGACTAATAAAAATTTTTTAATTTTTTAATAAAACAAAAACCAATTCTAAATAAATAAAATTTATGAAGCGATTTAACTTAATTAGCCTATTATTAGGATTTTTAGTTTTTAACGTGCCTCAACAAGTAAATGCTGAAGTCGGTGGTTTAGTAAAATGTAGTGAATCACCAGCATTTGAAAAAAGACTTAAAGCTAGTGTTAAAAAATTAGAACAAAGAATTGCTAATTACGAACCAGATTCACCACCAGCTTTATCATTACAACAACAAGTCGAACGAACAAAAGCACGATTTGATAAATATAGTCGTTCTGAATTATTATGCGGTACAGATGGTTTACCTCATTTAATTGCTGATGGACGTTGGAGTCATGCAGCTGAGTTTATTCTTCCAGGTTTTGGTTTTATATATATTTCTGGCTGGATTGGCTGGGTTGGACGAAAATACTTACGTGCAGTTAGTACAACTAAAAACCCGAGTGAAAGTGAAATTATTATTAATGTTCCATTAGCATTAAAAATTATGACTACAGGTTATATTTGGCCAATTTCTGCATGGCAAGAATTAATTAGTGGTGATTTAATTGCACCAAAGGATGAAATTACAGTTTCACCTCGTTAAGAATATTGTCTATTTCTATTTTTTAGTTACCTCTAAGTTTTATGAATGATTTTCAAAAATATTTATCAACGGCACCTGTTCTTTTAACAATCTGGATGACTTTTACTGCAGGATTTATTATTGAGATTAATCGATTCTTTCCGGATATGTTAGGATTATACTTCTAATAAATATATTTAACAATTTAAATTTTTACTCAGATAAGAATTTGATTTTTATTATGCTAATTAATAAATTTTAGATTAGCAATTAATATAAATAAAAAATATTATTTTTTTAATTTTAAGAACTAGGAAAGTAATAGTAGAACATATATAAAGTTTTATATCTTTTACTTTTTTACTATTACTTTTTTAAAATTTTAAAAATTTTAAATCGACGTAGAAATTCCATCAGCAGCAGCTATTACAATTACTAAACCAACCCATGCTTGGAAAGCTGTATCAAATTTACTTTTTGATCCTTCCCATTCACCTGGCGTAGCTAAAGCTACGGGTACTGTAATAACTAGACCTAGGGAAATGAAAACTAGCAGAGCTACTAAAGCTGTTATCATAAATATTCCTTAAAATTTTTTATATTAATAATTAATGATTGAAGTAATTATTTTTTAAAGATTGCCTTTTTTTAGAGCTAAAAGTACTATCACTGCAGGTCCTGATAACATAATAGCACCAGTTGCTACTAACTGACCTATAACTTGCCAATTAACCATTAGTTAAACATCCTTGACTTACAAGTTTTTTTTAAATATTAATAACAAATTATTTCATAATATTAAAAATTTAAAATTAACTTTTGAATCAATTGTATATTTTTAATATTATTTTATTTGTTATTATTATATTGTATATAAAATATTTAAAAAATAAAATCCTTTAATATTTTTATAGTTTCATGGTAAGATATCTGTAGGGTTGCTAACTCAATGGTAGAGTACTCGGCTTTTAACCGATTTGTTCTGGGTTCGAGTCCCAGGTGACCCAATTAAAAAGTTTTAAGACAAAATATTTAAATATTGATAATATAAAATACGATTATTACGAAATTTAACTTTAAATTTGTTATTTCTATATGTTATATATACACGAATATTGTAGTTAAAAACTTGACTTATTAATCTTTTTCGAGTAAGTTATTAGTTATATAGATATATAATCTAAAACAACTGACATTTATGGTAGAAAGGTCAAGATTACTAATTGTACCTTTATCGATACCCACTAAATGAAAATTAAGCCCCCATCGTCTAGAGGCCTAGGACATCTCCCTTTCACGGAGGTAACAGGGATTCGAATTCCCTTGGGGGTATCAAAATAAATATCCGTGTGTATATATTTATAATTTAACAAAATTTTAGTCATTAAATGATATAAAAGTACTCACTTAATGACTAAAATTTTATATTAGAATAACAAATAAATATATATATATATAAAGATTGTTTTTCAGATTATTATATGATAACATATAGTTAATACATAGGGTCGATGCCCGAGTGGTTAAAGGGGGCGGATTGTAAATCCGCTGCGTTTCGCTACGTTGGTTCAAATCCAACTCGGCCTATTTTATTTTATTGTAATATCTGATGGGATATCTACGCCTATCATTTGTGCATTACTCTTACCTGGAGCAACCATAGGATAACAATTTTCATTTTCTATTACTATAAAATCAAAAAGAATTGGACCGTTATAATCTTTATAATTAAATAGTTCTTCATCTAATTGTTCTTGACTTTCAATTGTAAGTGCTTTTATTCCATATGAATTAGCAATATTTACGAAATTAGGTCGACCTTCATTCATACTCGAATGTGAATATCGTTCATTATAAAATGTCTCTTGCCATTGTCGAACCATTCCCTGCCAATGATTATTGATAACCATAATTCGGATCGGTAATTCGTATTGAGCAATAGTTCCTAATTCTTGAATACACATTTGAACACTAGAATCTCCTGTAATACAGATTATTAATGAGTCTGAAAAGGCAAATTGAGCTCCAATTGCTGCAGGTAAACCATACCCCATAGTTCCTAAACCAGCACTTGAAACCCATCTTCTTGGTCCACATTTGATAAATTGAGCTGACCACATTTGATGTTGTCCAACATCAGTAGTATAGATTGCATTTGAATAAAGTTTACCGATACTATTTATTACTTGTTGTGGAGATAATTTTTGTTTTAAGCTTGGAATTATTAACGGATAATTGTAACGCCAATTAATTAGACGAATCATCCACTTTCTTTTTTTCGATTTAGTAACTGTAGAAATATTTATATTTCCTGTTCGAAATTCTTTTAATATCTCTTGAAGAATCACTTTAACATCACCAATAATCGCTAAATTTGGTGCTCGATTTTTTCCAATTTCAGCTGGATCAATATCCATGTGAATTACTTGAGCATTTGAAGCAAAACTATCTAATTTACCCGTTACACGATCATCAAATCGTGCTCCAACCGCAATTAAAAGATCACATTCACTTACAGCAAAATTTGCATACGCTGTACCATGCATACCTAACATTCCTAATGAAAAAATATGTTTTTCATTGAAAGAGCCTTTTCCCATTAAAGTTGTTGTAACTGGAATATTAAATAATTCAGATACTAATTGTAATTCTTTATAGGCATTAGCTGTAATTGCCCCACCTCCAACGTATAGTAAAGGTTTCGTTGCATTTGTAATAAGGCGTAAGGCAGTTTTAATTTTCTTTTGATTTGTATTATATCGGAATCGATAACCAATTACTTTTTGAACATCTCGTTGTTGAATTGGGCTATAGTTTTTAATTGGCTCAAAACCAACATCTTTAGGTACATCAATTAAAACAGGTCCTGGTCGACCATTTTGAGCAATATAAAAAGCTTCTGAAACAATTTCATTTAGTTCTTCAGGTCGTCTTACAATGTAAGAATGTTTTACCAACGGTAATGTAATACCAAAAATATCTGTCTCTTGAAAAGCATCGGTTCCAATAAAAGTACGTCCAACTTGACCTGTTATAATTACCATAGCGACAGAGTCAAGTTGAGCATTCGCAATTCCTGTTACTAAATTTGTAGCGCCTGGGCCAGAAGTTGCAAAGCAAACTCCCACTCGACCTGTTATACGTGCATATCCATCAGCTGCATGTATCGCCCCTTGTTCATGTCGAGTTAAAATATGTTTAATTAAATTTTGTTTTTCCCAATAGTATATTTCATCGTAAATAGGTAAAATAGCACCACCTGGATAACCAAAAATATATCGTGTTCCATTTCGAACTAGATTATCAAGTAAAGCAAAAGCTCCTGTCTGACTTATTTTTGTGGTTTTTTTATATATCATTTATATTATTTTTGTATATTTATTATTTAATAAAGTTTATAAACTTAACATATTTTTTAATATATTTTGTAAGACTATAAAAAAGAATATAATAAATAAAATTAAAAATATACGTGATTTTGTAGTTTTTATCAAATTTTTAAAAGGTGATAAAATAACTAAAATTAAACCTAAAACACTACTAATAAAAAATCTTGGGTAACGAAGAATATTTTTTAAAAAGTTATCCATTTTTAATAATTTTTAATAAAAATTGTAATATTGAAAAAGATCTTACCAGAATAATAATATCATGTTATAATATAAGGTGTAATGACAAAATAGTTTAAGGCTCTGTAGCTCAGTGGTTAGAGCAGGGGACTCATAAGCCCAAGGTCGTAGGTTCAAATCCCACCAGAGCCAACTAAAAAACTATTTTAATTTAGGAGAAATGGCTGAGTGGTCGAAAGCAATAGATTGCTAATCTATCGTACATCGTTTTGTACCCAGGGTTCGAATCCCTGTTTCTCCTAAAATTAAGTATTAGTAAGGATACTTGACATTTTTTAACTATTTTTAGTATCATAATGTTTCAAGGAAGCTAAATTAATCTTTTCGGGATTGTAGTTCAATTGGTTAGAGCACCGCCCTGTCACGGCGGAAGTTGCGAGTTCGAGTCTCGTCAGTCCCGCTTATGTTATCAAATTTACAATTTACAAAAAAATGGAATTTAATTCAAATTTTATTATTCTGTTAATAATAATAAGATACAATACAAAAATTTATTAAAAGTATTATAAGCGTAAATATATTGTATTCGAAAAAAAAATTTCAGAACACAATATATTCAATTCAAAATCAAGAATTTTCTATGTTAATGATACTTTACCACCTGCAGTTTCAATTTGTTTTTTAGCATCTTCTGCAGCATCTTTAGATAAACCTTCTTGTACTAGTTTAGGAGCTGATTCTACTAATTCTTTTGCTTCTTTTAAACCTAAACCAGTTAATCCTCTAACAACTTTTAAAATAGCAATTTTCTTATCAGCAGGTACTTCGTCTAACATAACATTAAACTCTGTTTTTTCTTCCACTTCTTCTGCTGCTCCGGCACCAGGTGCCATCATCATCATTCCACCACCTGCGGCAGCAGATGCATCAACACCAAACGTTTCTTCTATTTTACTAACTAATTCTGATGCTTCTAATAAAGTTAAAGTTTTTAGTTGTTCTACAATTTGATCGATTTTTTCAGACATAATAAGATATTTTTAGTAAATTTATTTTTTTAATCAAACGCTGCTAAGTCAAGTTTAATGGAAGGGCCCATACTTGTACAAATAAATAAGCTTTTAAAATATTTTCCCTTTACACCAGGAGGACGATTTTGCTCTATCGATTTAAATAATGCGACTAAATTTTGTTTTAACTGGGTATTTGAAAAATCAGTTTTACCAAAATTTATATGAGCGATTCCAGTTTTATCCGCTTTATATTCAAATTTCCCTTTCTTAAAATCAGTTATAGTTTCAGTAAGGGTTGTAGTAACTGTACCCGATTTTGGTGATGGCATTAAACCTTTTGGTCCCAAAACACGGCCTAGTTTTGCTAGTTTTGGCATCATTTCAGGAGTTGCAACTAAAAGATCAAAATCAATATTTCCTGAACTGATCTCAGTCACTAAATCGTTGCTTCCAACAATATCTGCTCCTGCTTGTTTTGCCGTTTCTATACTATCTTCAGATGTTAGAACCGCAATTTTAATTTCTTTTCCAATCCCATTAGGTAAAGTTACTGTCGTTCTAAGTTGTTGATCAGCATATTTTGGATTGATATTTAAATTAGCATGTAATTCAACTGTTTCATTAAATTTTGCTGTTGCGGTTTCTTTTAATACCAAAATTGCTTCATCAAGATCCGAATAAAGAAGCTTGGTTATTTTTTGTTTATTTTCATTGTGACGCCGCGATATCTTTTGCATATTATTTCTCCATATATTATATTTATAAGCGACAAATTAATCTACAATAGAAATCCCCATATTTCGCGCTGTACCTTGAACAATTTTCATAGCACTACTTAGTTTTTTTGTATTTAAATCTGGTAATTTAATAGTAGCAATTTCTTCTAATTGTGCTTTTGTTACAGATCCAACATTTACTTTATTCGGAGTAGATGATCCTTTTTTAATTTGTGCAGCTTTTGCTATTAAAACAGATGCTGGAGGTGTTTTTAATATAAAGGTGTAACTCCGATCTTCAAATACTGAAATTTCAACTGGAATTATAAGGCCACCTTTATCTCCCGTTTTTGCATTATATTCTTTACAAAAGGCTGCGATATTAACACCATGCTGCCCTAGAGCAGGACCAACTGGTGGAGCTGGAGTAGCTTTACCAGCAGGTAATGCTAATTTGATCAATGCAGAGACTTTTTTTGCCATAAGATTTTTAATTATTTTTTAATAAAGTAAGATTTTCTAATATAATGTTTAATACTTAAAAATAAACCCCTAACGAAAGGGAAACGCGCCCTGAAGGACTTGAACCCTCGACATCTAATTTTGGAGACTAGCGTTCTACCAACTGAACTAAGGACGCTAGATTATAATTATGCTAATAATTCTGTTTAAATGCAATCCTTAATACTTGAATTAAAATTATAAGTACTGTTTAGTTATCTTTAGTATGAAAAAATTTACGGATCAACTGCCGGAATTAATTATTAAAAAACCTTTACCTAGCACGATTTTAGCAGAAAGATTAGTTTTAGGAACTATTTTATCCAATCCTGATTCCTTAGAATTAACAACTCGCTATTTAACAATTAATGCTTTTTATTTCAAAGTTCACCAACAAATTTATACTGCAATTTTAACCTTACAACAAAATTCGATTAATATTGATGTTACAACTGTTACGTCTTTTTTACATGATCAAGGTTTACTCAAACAAGTGGGTGGGACTAATTTTCTTGTACAATTAATTCAACAATCTTCAGATTATATCAATTTAATTGATTATATTAATTTAATACAAGATAAATATGTTCGTCGTTGTCTAATTAAGTTAGGTTATCAAACAATTCGCTCAGCATATATTACTAATATTTCTTTAGAAAATATTCTTTCAGAACTAGACAGCAATTATGCAAATTTCATCCAACATCAAAAATCAAAAAATTTGACTAGTAGTAATCAATTATTTTCAGATGTATTTTTTGAATTGAAAAAACGAGCTTTTTCAAAAAATCTTTCAGGTTTAACGTCAGGATTTTATGATCTTGATTCAATAACGCAAGGGTTTCAAAAATCAGACTTAATAATCATTGCAGGAAGACCTTCAATGGGAAAAACTGCTTTTTGTTTAAATATTGCAATTAATATGATTAAACAACATCAAATACCGATTGTTTTTTTTAGTTTAGAAATGTCGAAAGAACAATTAATTTATCGTTTATTAGCTAATGAAACACAAATTTCTAATATTCGTTTACGTTCTGGTAATTTAAAGAAAAGTGATTGGAAGAGTTTAGTAAAAACAATTAAATTTTTTTCTTCATTACCTCTTTTTATTGATGATACGGTTAATTTGACAGCGAATGATATTCGTTTAAAGATAAAAAAAATTTTATTTGAACAGAAACAGCTTGGTATGATTATTGTAGATTATCTCCAATTAATGCAAAACATTAAACAGAAATCTGAAAATAGAGTTCAAGAGTTATCTGAAATAACTCGAATATTAAAAAACATTGCTCGTGAATTTCATGTTCCTATAATTGTATTATCGCAATTAAGTCGAAATGTTGAAAATAGAGTTAATAAACAACCAATTTTATCTGATTTACGCGAAAGTGGTTCTATTGAACAAGATGCTGATTTAGTTCTAATGATGTATAATGAAAATTATTATACTCAAGATCGCAAAATCAATGTTGACACTGATACCCTTCAAACAACGAATATCATTATCGCGAAACACAGAAATGGCCCCATTGGCACAGTGTCATTAAATTTTAATCCAGTATATACAAAGTTTTCAAATTTAGAAAAATTTTAAACTTTAAAAGATATTTCAATATCAAGAAACAAATTTATCACTAAATTAAATAATAAAAATTTCCCCCAAATTACTAGTAGGTTAAAAAATTGTTGACAATTTCCAATATTGAACATTTCTTTAACCTTTGAAGAAGCTAAAAATATTAATTAAAAATGCCCAGAACCAGATTCGAACTGGTGACACGAGGATCTTCAATCCACTGCTCTACCAACTGAGCTATCCGGGCTTTTATTAGATATATATAAGCATATCATAGAATAGTTTAAAATACAAGTTTTTTAAACTCTTGCACATTCTGACAAATTATATTAACCTGAATGATGGATATAGTATTTATATGATTAGTAGAATTAATTTTACTATGTCAGGATCGTAAGGTAGCAGCAAGAATT
>Ga0075463_10000026_pt1 | contig 35770 bp, 63 predicted proteins | sample DEB08_DNA_14_FD_77579 | JGI IMG/M metagenome (GOLD analysis project Ga0075463, IMG submission 77579) | Aqueous microbial communities from the Delaware River and Bay under freshwater to marine salinity gradient to study organic matter... | ecosystem: Environmental > Aquatic > Marine > Coastal ...
GGTATTATATACTACGGAAAATGTTGGATAGATAGCCGATTTAAAGATAAGGAATAAGAAATGAAAGATAATCCTACACCACCGAATAAAGAAGAGCAAAGTTTATCTAAACTTGTAGAACTCATGACCGAGAATAATCGTGCGACTAGCGAGATCGAGCGTGATGGTAGAAATACAAGAAGACACTTATTGGAGATGAAAAAGATCCAACAAGCCTCTTTGGAAATGAGTGATAGGGTCAATATAGGATTTGATAATTTCTTCGAGGCAATGAATGCAAATAAATTGTCAGACCAAGAAAAGGCCACTGAAAGAGCCAGTATCTTTGAAGAAATACGTGATGAATTAAAGGCCATGAGGGAATCAGGTATACCACAAAATAGTGGAGATTCCTCTTCAGGTGGTAGCTCAGGTGGTGGTAAAATGGCCGGAGTAGGTAAATTACTTAGTGGTGCTGGTATCGGAATCGGTGCAGCAGCTGCAGGTGTAGCAGCAGTATTTGCCTCTAGTGCATTCTTACTTGATACACTAGAAAAGATGGATGGCAAAAAGATTGTTGCCAATGTAAAAGACCTATTAGAAATTTCTAGATTACCAGGCGAAGAAGGTGATGCCTTAAGAGTAATGGGAACACTAGGTGCAATAGGCATTGGCCTCGCTGCATTTGGAATAGGGTCATTCTTTGCAAAGGCCGCTTCTGATGACACTGCACAGGAAGTTAAGAAGGCAGTAGCCACATATTTAAGTATTGCTCAATTGCCAGGTAAAGAAGGAGATACTTTAAGAGTATTCGGTACTCTTGGCGCTATAGGAACTGGACTCGTTGCCTTTGGTATTGGATCATTCTTTGCAAATGCAGCAAGTGCAACTCAGGCACAAGAGGTAAAAGACTCGGTTTCAACCTTACTTTCTATATCACAAGATCCTAATTTAGGATCAGGTCAAGCAGTTTCTGATGATTTAGATGCCCTATCAGGTGGGTTACTTGCATTCGGAGTAGGTGCATTCTTTGCAAAAGGTTCACACGAAGGCCAGGGAGAGGCAATACGTACTACAGTAGGTCATTTACTTTCTATTGCAGAAGATCCAAATGCAACAGGAGAAGGAGTAACTAAGGCAGTAGGATCATTAACTGCATTAGGTACTGGACTTGCGGCCTTTGGCGTTGGTTCATTCTTTGCAGGAATCGGCGATGGAGTGATGAGTGGAGAATCAATTAAGAATGAAGTTGCTACTTTACTTTCAATAGGTGGTCTGGGAAATATAGACAAGATTGATGAAACAGTACTTGCACTAGGAGCATTAGGTGCAGGACTTGCCGCATTTGGTGGGGGTTCATTCGTAGGTTCTCTAGCCAATGCAGCCTCTACAGCACTGGACTTTTTAAGTGGTAATAAATCCCCTATAGAATCTGCAATCCATTTAGGAGAGAATGCAGATACCGTTAATAAAGGTGTTGATGCATTTGAAAGATTTGCCGATTCGGTAGAACGATTTAATGGTATTGGTGGTGTCGAGTTTGATGCCGAAAAGTTTGCCACAGATTTAGCCACATCTTCCAAGATTTTAGAAACCGTCATTATGGGCGGTAAAGTAGAAATTGGTGGCATGTTCAATGACTTTAAAGTAGAAGGTCTTGCAAAGATTTCTGATGATGTAGAACAAGCGGTATTGAACATTAATAGGCTGAAGGGTGTGTTAAATATGGACACCCCAGATGGTACATCAATAGATGCAAATCAAAATACTACTGGAGTAGGGCTAATGAATGTATCAGCAGAAAATGTAGACCTTAGAATGGCCAGTGGACAACAAGCTGCAAGTAACGTATCAGTTGCTACAAACAATTCACAAACTAGAGGTGGAGATACCATTATTATGAATCCACCGAAACCTAATAAAACTAGAGAGGCAAACGCCACTAGATAAAAAAAGGGGGACCGAAGTCCCCCAAAAGAATGCTAATTATTATTATTATGATTCTTTAGCCAGTTTAGCAAAGTATGATAATGTATCATCCTCATCGTCACTAGTTGGTTCTTCCATAACAGGCGTTGACACGGTTGCTACTGGAGTTTCTTCAACCACATTCATTTCTGGCATTTCCATAGAAGGAGCACCTGCATCGATACCCAAAACTTTATTCATTTTGGATTTCAATTCATCATATGATTTATAATTAGAAGGATCCAGGAAATCCTGAAGTGAATACAATTTATTGTATACTTCTTCTAATCTGTCTTCATCACCATCATATAATGCAGACTGTGTAGCAAACTCTGATTTATCATAGTTTACCCAACCTTCTACTTTGCGGATTTTAATTTTAAATTCCGCTCCTTCCCAGAAGTCGTAAGGATTGATAGGATCTTCGTCTTCGAATGCAGGTTGCATTGACTCCATAATCTTATCAAAGATTTTCTTACCAAACTTGTATAAGAATACCTTTCCTTCGTTTTCTGGATTACTAGGGTCAGAAACAACGAGAACATTACTTACATAGTGTAAACGTCTTTTTCTCTCCCTTGCAATAGCTTTATCCTCATCACGACCAGAGTTCCAAAGAACAGAGTTCATCTCTGATACTGGATCATCTTGTCCAATAGAAGTTAAAGAGTTTTCGATATACCATAGACCAGTAGGGCCTTTAAAACCATGGTCCCAATATCTTACCCAAGGAAGGTCTTCACCCTCTTTGGCAGGTAAGAATCTGACTACGGCATAACCGTTTCCTGCTTTATCTCTGGTAGGTTTCCAAAATCTGTCATCCCCATAGGAATTAGATTCTGTTTTAGTGGATACTGCTTCCGCAGCCTTTACGAGTTTGTCGATTGACGAGCCTCGAGTGCTCTTTAGATTTGCAAATGACATTTTATTTCTCCGTATTGCATTGTATTACGACTCTAGTGTAGTCGTTTCTGTTGTATTTCACTTTATTCATAATTATATGTATATTATACATCAAACAAACACATTTGTCAACAACTTCATGCATTTATCTTCCGTATAATTTACGAAGGGTTTATATTTATTGATTCTCCGTTTTAAATCAGGCCATATAATGGTATCTGTTATATTATCGGATTCACGTTCTACAAACCCCAATATGGAATCAAGAATCACTACAGTTTCTAAACTGATTTCCTCTTGAAGCCATAACTTGACGACCAAGGGTAGTTGTCCGTGATAACTCTTAAAGAGCTCATCAAACTTCCTTTCTTGTTCACCTAGTATATTTATATCAATTGAAAACACACGATGTATGCTTTCTTGAATTCTTTTATAATTTAAATAGTTCTTTTCTGCTTCTTCATCCATCATATCACCAACATATGATTCTGTGTTGATAAATTGTGAAATGTAAAAGTCCTTTAAATTCCCATTATACTTCTTGGCCAACTTTGCAAAGAAGTACTTATCCTTTCTTTTAAAGAATGACTGGGGTGTCACGTTTGATTTATAATTGTATTTTACGGCATCGTAACCATCTGTTTCAAAATGAAGTTTTAATGCATTATATAGTTTATAAGATTCAAAGGGATCCATCATAGTGGTAACTTATTTGTCTGCTTAGTCCTTAGTAAATTTAAATCACTGGCTTCCGCCTCAATTTTTTGTTTAAGGGAATCAGACAACAATCTGTTAAGACTTTTAAAGTCCATTCCCCTTTGCTCTATTAAGTAAGCAGCTGCCTCAATGTAGGACAACCCCTTACCTTCTGAAACAAGATTCTCTACCGCAGTAGAGAATCGTTTACGTGTCATAATTTTTTGCTCAATCATGCCTTCCTTATATTACTCTAAGTAGTATACAGTCTTTGTTTATTCGACCGTTTGGACTACCTATCTTCGTTGTTAATTTATCCCAAACTCTTTTATCAATTTGTTTAGGCGTGAGTTTCAACACTTCAGGTAATACATCTTCTGGCTTTCTTAATTTTGCTCCCTTCGATAATTTTTCATCAAAGTTATAAAGAGTAGTACCTCTTACCTCAAACCCTTTAGTAGCAGTACTGACATAATGAGCAAGTGACTTGTATTTTACATTATATACAAGTAAGTGTTCTTTGCCTGGTATTAGTACAGGGTTAATAGAGGTTACTTTTGAATCGATGTCCTCTTGCAAGTATTTTAGATTTGCAACTTGGGCATCTGTTGACTTTGGTTTCTTAGCTCTAGGCATTCTTACAGCCTTGAAACTGTCTTTTAATTTATCGAGATCTGCAAAGATATTGTCCATGAGATTCAACATCTTCTTTTGTCTACGCCTTGTGATATGAGAATATGCCTCTACAGCCTGGTCACAATTATTGTTATAAGCATCAGATACTACATCATATTCCATTTGAACTTTTTCCTTAAAGGCATTAATTACATTACCTTTCAGGCCGTGTTTCTTCCACAATTCGTATACATTAAAGACTGGATTAAAGTTTCCATCCATCCAACTATCAATTACCATTTCATCCCAATCGGCATGAATGGTTTCCATCATATTCGTATATGCCCTTTGAGCAGGACTGATAACAGGCGGAGCAGTCTTTTTAATTTCTTTCTTTTCTTTTAATAGCTCTTTACCTTTCTCTACCTTTTTATTTAATTCTTCAAGTAATCGTTGGTGCAATTCCTCTTCATGATTCCAACCACGGAAATGTAAACGTGCAACTGCACCACAATGATGCATGATTTCGTAATCTTTTAGTGCGTTGATAGATTCAATTTGGGTGTTATTGAACCCGTGGACTTCTTCTGCATAACGGATAATAAAGGGTACATAATCCTTAGTCTTTAAAAAGTACCCGTACCAATGGGCGGCCTTTGACCAAGCAATACTTCGTTCGCTTTTATCTGTAGGTGGTGGATTATCTTCATCCCACCATGGCTCTGGGCCTAAATACTTATCTTCAATGGTGACACGATTTTTCCTGCCTTGAACTCTTTTCTTTTCTAATGTTTTACTAACCATAATTACTCCTTAATGTGATATGTATATTATACCACGCTTTTCAATAAAAGTAAACCCCCTGATGGCATTCGTGTGATAAGGAGTTGAAGGGGCCATCAGAGGGTTCACAAAACTAATCAAGTGCAGGATTTGAAGGGTATTCCTTTATTCCCATTACATAATTTTCTGCCGCACTCTCGGAGTAGGATACAGATTTAGTAGGATACCATTCAATGCCTAGCACCTGGTTATCAATACTATATCGTACTCCAAAATAATTGTCTTCGTTAAGGCCTACTGTTCGTATCACATCAGCCTGTCGGTTCTTTTCAAAATAAGAACTGATTTCCATATATGACATTTTTCCGTCACTCATGTGTTATCTCCATCGCGATATTTAATATCGCTCTTGTTAAAAGGTTTTACATCTTGCCTATTAAGAAACCCACCTGGTTCCCAAGGCAAAGGTATATGCTTTTTCATATCCTTTTCAATCGCCATGTGAAATCCCACATAGCTAAAAAAGAACATGAAAAATAATACAAAAAACATACCTATATAGTCCATTATAATAGTTCTCCATATTCGTCATAAGAGTTGCCGGATTGTAATAATTCAACAAGTTCTTTTCGTTTATTTTTCCACAGTTCTTTAAACTCCGGATTCGTTGCCTTTTGCTCTGCTCGTTTTAAAGCATTAAGGCGAGTTACTGCTAATTCCATTGACATCATCCTAGGAACTTCCCTGTCTTGATATCACATCCGGCATCATCGACAATTGGCCCGTCGACAATTTTATTATATAACTCGCGTACCGCTTCGCCTAAATCATAATCATTGGTGTTTTCTTTTACCAACCTTTCAATTACTTCTAAACTGACACTGTGAATTTTAGTATTCATCTTGACTCCTCATTGATTCATAGGTTTCCATATAAGAGGTTCCTGCCAAATAGTCTTTGGTTTCCTTATCCGTGTAATATAAATTCTCTTCTGAAAACGCCTCTAAACTTTTAGGGGCCTGATGTTCAGCCTTCTTAACTGACTTGGTTAACTTCTTATGAAGTTTCATTTCAGCCTTAAGTGCGGCTTTACGAGCAGCAACATTGTTTATTGCCTTTTTAATCTGGGCCTTTTCTGCGGCCGCTTTGATTAGTTCTAATCTATTCATAAAATAACTCCTTATCCATTAAATTATAGGTACTATTATATCACATAAAAACATACTTGTCAACACTTTTTTTAAAAAAAGTTCATTAAATTATGCATATTTTTATCTGATAACCTATTCTCAAATATGGTTTGAATTGACTTTTTCCAATTCTCCAATGAATGTTTTTCCCTAGTCATTTGTGCAATCTCTGCTCGATCCAGCACTTGTAATGATTCTACGGCACTCTTAAATTCTTCTGGACTACACTTATTTGATAACTTCACATAATGCGTAGTACTAGCTGGAATGCATTCGCTCGCATGATTCATGCTTTTATCACATAATAGTATAATAGGTAATCCTTGAGATAACGCCTCTAGCGACGTGATACCGTACGATTCATCGGGGCAGGTAGAGCAATAAACAGATGCCTTACTTATTTCTTTTATTACTTGGGTGTGGGGTAAGTCCCACATTGTTGTTTGGGGTGGTGACCAATTAAGGTTATTCTGATAATAATCTAGTTCCTTTTGCATGCTAGATTCGTTAGGGGCAGTAGATATCACTAAACTAGAAAGGTTATCCATACTCTTGGTATGTAATAAAAACGGCCTTTTCCACGTTGAACATCGTCCAATCGTACCTACATCATACTCTATATCTGATATATTGTCTGTTACAGAAACGTAAGATGGGTTAATATATCCTTTAATTTCAAAGGGTGTCTTTAATCTTTCCGAGTTAGATTTCCAGAAATCATGCTGATGTTCACTTACAAAATATATGTGGTGTCCTTCATTGGTCAACTTTTGAAGTGCTGGTAAACTGCTAAGAAGTGTAATGCCCTTCTCTATACCTATGTGAAATATGGCAACAATTGGAATACCATGTCTGACCATACCACCAGTTAATTCAATGCTGTTTAAAAATATGAGGTCTGGATTATATTGGGCAACTGCTTCTGCCATAATTTGTTTACGGTTCTTTCCATTAAATTTAGAATGACCTAAAGGTAAACGTACGGGTATTACATCAAAGTTGGTGTTCACATCCGATATGAATTTCTCGATACCACCGGTAACCATATCACTTCCGATATCAAATCCTCGATCGGCTTTATATGGCATTAGTATCTTCATGTAATATCTTGTACCGTGATTTTATACTTGTTGCCAGTCATATCACTGCAAATAATTTCATGCTTGTGATTAGTGATATACCCACGGGGTGGTGCAACTTCAATAGGATTACTTACTCCTTCCATAATTCCTTGGTTTGATTCTGCATCTGTTTTTAATGCTGGAAGAATAATTGACCAAGAAATATAAGGTGCTCGTGAAAATTCTGCCATTATGCTACCTCCAATATATGTTTGCAATTACCTCTAAATTTAAATCCTGGGCAAGTACATTTACCATTTTTAATATAATATGTATTACCCTTTGATCCTTTTACTGGAGTGCCTGAATTGCCATTATCAATAACACGAAGTTCCTTAAACTTCCTACGCGCTGTAGAAAATTGTTTCATAGGTGTTTTGAATACCTTGTCATTGTGCTGGACAAGATGTCCGTGTTCATTGACATAGTATATACCATTGGCAATTTTTAAATCACCCCAATCGGTAATTTCTTGTAATACTCTAATCATTTAACCCACACGTGGTTATAACGAGATGGGAGGTTTTCACAAGTGAAGTGATCATCTTTGTCATAGTTAATAACCTTAACACACTCTCCAGTTGAATGGCTCATCTGTACTTCGGGTATTGAAAACCCAAGATGTAAACCATATCCAAATAGCACTCCTAAAATAGTGCCGTATAAAATTCCTTTTAATTTATTCTTCATTATGCTGCCTCCTTGGCATCCAACCACTCTTTGAGTTCATCATTACTGTCGACAATATCGCCATCTTCCAAGAGGAAGGAAACAGAATAATCGTTTCTTTCCTGGGCTAGACCGCAAGTCCATGCCTCTGTTTTTTCAAGGATTTCTTTCCTCATCCAACCGTTGTCACGGTTATCTGTGACCTTAATGGCCTTCCATGAGCCACCACCAGGCTTATCATCAAACCAAAGTTCTGTAATTGCTTCCCACTCAGGAATCTGTGCATCTGCAATAGTGTCATAAAGTTGGAAGTCAATAATGTATTCCTCACAGCCGCCATTAGTATCGGCCATAGTCATTTGGATAAGAGGTCTTACTTGAGCCACGATTGTAGCTACTTCGTTCTCATTAATGGAATCGTTAAGGGTCTTAACGACATAGGTAGAACCACCTTTAAATTTCATATATGGGTTTAAAGAATCCCCATAGTTTTCCATATACTGTGTATTAATAACAATGTTTTTCATAATTTAACTCCTTATCAATTAATTATGGTACTATTATAACCTATCTAGCACCACTTGTCAACACTTTTTTTAAAAAGTTTCATAAATGTAACATAGTTGTAACACAAATGTAACACTTAATTTTCGTTCCAATATTTCCAATGTTTTTAGAACATTTTGTTATAAGGGCCAACACTTTTGGTATAAGTCAGCCTCTCTACGGAAGGCTTCGCGTTCCCATGGTTGGTTTTCGTACTTGTATCCGTCGGCATTGCGGCCCTTCCACTTGAATCTACAATTGGATCCGTCAAGCTCTTTTCGGAAGTACTGTTTCACATGAACCATTTCGTGTGCTAGGGTCTGCATCATTTCAGCATACTCTACTTTGGCACCTTCACATTTACGGGCAATGTTAATGTGAGCATACCCTTCTTTTTCATCACCCCAAGCATTACCTAACTGGCCTTCTTGGTCCGTAACAAAATCTATTTCAATGAGTTTTCTATGCATACGGCCTATGCCGAGTTCTTTACATAGGTTAAACACATATAGGTCTATGAGGCCTGATGCCTTTCCCTTAACCTGCCCGTTTAATAGTATTATTGGCATTATACTACATACTCCTGATTTGATTTTAAGAACCATCTTTCCAAAGTGTCGTCTCCAGTAAGAATATATGCCACGGTCTTCTTGACTTTGGCAAATCTAAATCCTTGGTCTCCTATACTTCCAACCCATACAATATGGGGATACTCTGGGAACATACCAGTCTCGTTAACGCTATATTCAAAGTTGTTTCCGAAGTCTTTCTCGATGAAGTTTCCGATGGGGTTCTCTGTGTGAGTATAGTATGGCATGGTCTTCTCTCTGATCACTTAATTATGGTATTATTATACCACGCCAATCCAATTTGTCAACACTTTTTTAAGAATATTTTGTTATAACGTTATTACCTTTTATTACATTTGGTTGACGCTCGGTCTATTACTCTCAAATTATTATCGATAACATATCCTGCCATTAATGTAGGAAAAATCATCTCACCATTGGTTATAACTTTTTCTGAATACAAAGTACTGAAAGGTGATAAAAAGACTGCCTTATGTAATAGTAATCTGTTTATATTAGGGACTTTAGGTAAGAGAGGATTTGCTTCAAAGACACAATCATAATCCATTCCTCTATTTGTTGTCCAAACATCTGCTATATGTAGAGCCCAAAATCCATAGTATATGTATGGATTTACTGGCTCGTTAATCCACGATTGGGGTGTATATTCGTACCTTCTCTGTTTTACCCTTAACGAGTATTCTATCGACTTCAGAGAATGCTCCATTCGGACAGCCTCTATAAGTTTCGGGTCCCAACAACAGTCGTACCCCATCATAATTGCGTGTTTGGCCTTCGAGTCGAGCACCGAGGTTGACGGCGTCTCCAATGACGGAATAGTCAAATCGAGAGTCTGATCCCATGTTTCCAACAATGCATGTGCCGGTGTTGACACCAATGCCAACATCAATACGAGGAAGGCCTTGTTCTTCAAGTTGTTTAATGAGTTCATCAGCAGTTTCTAATATTTCCTTTGCGGCTTCTACTGCACATTCAGCATGATTCTTACAGGGTAAAGGGGCATTCCAAAATGCCATAATACAGTCGCCCATGTATTTATCAATTGTGCCACCATGTTTTAGTATCACCTTAGTCATACTGTCCAAATAACTATTTATAATCTTTACTAGGCCTTCTGGGTCATTATTGTTTTTATAATGCTCTGATATAGGAGTAAACCCTACTATATCCATAAACAGAAAGGTCATGTCTTTTCTTTCTCCACCTAATTTTAACAGAGATGGGTCTTTCTGTAATAACATAACCTGTCTTGGATCCAAATAAGTTTCAAACTGTTTCTTAATTTGTTGTCTGAGAGCAAACTGTTTATAGAAGTTGTTGAATGCTGATGAGGTAAAGGAAAGTATATATAATATTAGTGAATAACTAAGGTCAAGGAGTATACCCCATTCGTTCCAGGAAGTCCATGCGCCGTAGGATGATAAACCAACAACGGCAAAGAAGGTTAAACCACTACTCCAAATTGGTAGATAATAAACTGCCAGTACAATTAATAGAGCCCCAACAAGAGAAACCCCAATCTCCAGAATATCAGCCCACAGTGGACGGGTTATCTGATCCCCATTTATTATCGTCTGAATCGCAGATGCTTGAATCTGATGTGCCGATTTTAATCCTTGAGAAGTTGGTATCTGAGAAGACAAGCCCTTTGCCGTTAGACCGATTAAAACTGTCTTCCCTTGCAGATCAGGAAACGGATCAGAAGTATATTCTATATCCTGAAAATGGTATCTAGGATTAATCCAGATCGAGCCAATCCCGTCGGTTTGGAGTCGATAAGGCCTTAAAATAATTTCTTCAATTCCTACATCGTTAACCTTTACAGTATAAGAAGGCTTTTCGTTAAGAATTCTTATTGTTTCTAATGCAAAGGATGGATATAATTCTTGATTAATTTGAGATATGAGTGGTATTCTTCTAACAACACCATCAACTTCTGGCATAGCGTTTATTAAACCATGGCCCCATGCACCTTCTTCTATTTCCGAAATATTAGTCACAAGACCTTTATAACGTATTACGTGATCCAACGGGTCTCCTGATCCAAAAGTTGCAGTACCCACATAAGGCGCCTTTGCACTTCTACCACTATTGTCAGCATCTTGTGATAGTATAATTCCATTGTCTTTTACCCAAGATGCAAATACTTCATCACCTCCAAATCTATCTGCCTCTGGAAACATTATAGTGAATCCTATAATACCAGCATTGGCACTTCTTAAATTTGAAATTAATTGAGCATATAATTGTCTTGGAAATGGATATTGACCAAACTCTCCTAGTGATTCTTCTCCGATATTTACTAGGACAATCTGGTCGGAATGTTTTACAGGCAGAGAATTTATATATTGATCAAATACTGTGAGACGTATCTGCTGTAAGAAATCTGGGTCTTGTATTCTTATTAAGAGACCTAATGCAATAATTACAAATGTAGTCCATATCGAAGTAACGTATTTCATTACTGCCCTTGTGTTACTGATACTGTGCAACCACCTACTGTATTACAAGTCTGTGATAGTGAATAAGATTGTGTAGTTGTTCCTAATTGTATAAGTGTTAAATCCGTTCCATATGTTCCATCAAGTGTTACTGTTGCACTATGGGTTGCATTTGCACCTTTCTGTCTCATAGTAACTAAATTATCATCATTATAAATCGTAAGTTCAATTTCTTTTGAGCCACTTGATTGTTGTCTTCCATTAACCTCATTCCAATCACCAGCTAGATGAAAATTAAAATTGTGACCATCTGTTGCGCCACTCTGATTTGTTTGATGCCATTTAACAGAATTATTACTACCATATAAATCTATTTCCATATAGTGGCCACCGCTCTCTGTGGCATCATAAGTATATGAACCTTCTGAATCAGTCCAAGCAACACCTTGTGCTAGTTTGAATATATTGTTTGAACCCGATACCTCATCAAATAATATTTTGTTAGTGTTATCTGTAAAATTATATTGAACTATGTGAATATCTAGGTTAGGTGCATTATTAATATACGATGCAGAATCTAGCATACCGATCTGATTATTATATCCTACTTGTTCGATTTCTAGTGATAAATTATTACCAGATTGCTCTAATGATATTTGATTATCATCTGCAAGTAGAACAGGACTTAACATTAATAAACCTAAGAATAAACCAAAAAGAAATGCCTTAAACAAATCTTTACCTGTCCATATACCTGGGCCTTGTGCCTGTTTTAACATTTCCCATGCCCTCTCCTCATTTGATTGTATGTGATTAGGATGCCAGGGCTGGATCCAATATTTAAAAAATTTCTCTTTCATATTCATATTTATATCCTAATTTTGCTGATTAATGTAAATTAAAATATCCTCGGATTCATTGCCAGTTATAACACCTTCCCATGTTGGAGTAATAGTATCAAGTGTAAAATTACCACCTGCAGCAATTTTTATTCTTATCGTGCCGTTTACGTTTCTATATAAAACCAATGAGCCATCTTGTAAGAATACATTAAACTGAGATTCTTCATTAAGGCCTCTCGTTGCACCTTTAATATCAAATTCTCCTATAGAATCAAATAGATCGGATGAATCAACTATATCTAAAACATCCACTAGATACTCAACATCCAATTCATTAATATCAAGTTCGTTAAATTCTAAATTCTCTTCGGATTCTGCAAGTTCGTCTTTTTCTAATTCATCAAATTCTAAAAAATCAATATCCAATAGGCCTTGGTCATCATCGGCCTCGTCAGCCATTTCTTCTTTTATTCTATCTTCGACTTCTGGTGGGGGTGACACAATAAACATATTATCAATTAGTGCTGGAGTAATTCCATTAATCTTAACAGTCTGTGTTGGAGATTGGTCTAATGATGAAACCATTGTCGCTGCATATGCTTCTTTTAATGTAACAGATCCTCCTTCATTAAATACCTCTATCTCGCCGGAAGGGTCTCCATTTACATCAGGTAATAAAATAACCAAAGACCTACCTAACTCATCTACGGTTGTAGTAAAGTCAGTCCCTCTTACCGCAATAGATGCAGTTGGAGTTTGAATATCTATGTTTGCTTTATTTACAAGACCTAATCTACCTGATGCGAACCTTGCAGTTCCCATGGTAAATTTCATGCTCATTTTTGATAATGATGGATCAGGGTCATAATATATTTCATCAATTAATACTTCCGAGTGTTCTTTTAAGGAGAGTTCTGCCTTATCTAAAAACTCAATTTTCATACGACCATTACCCGTACGGGCTTCGTCGTTTAAAACTATTTCAGTATTGGTCTGATGAGGTAGCTCAACATTGTTTCTCAGAATAGATCCAATTCCAGTTGATTCTACTATATCACCTATGGGGTCACTTGCTTGAGTAACCCCACTAATGAATAAAAGACTAGCTGTCGTTAGAAACGTCTTTCTGATTAATTTGAATTGTAGCATTATCGGAAGTAATATCTAAATTAATAATTGCATTTGGTGTAGCACATCCAACTCCAGCACCGGTTGCACAAGTACCAGATAATTGATTAATATCAATATCAGCACTGTCGCCCGTTAATTCTACTGTTAGTTGATGTTCTCCATCTTTTTGTAATGTATTAACGTTATTACTATCTCCAGTAATATCAAAATTCCATGTCGCGTCATCAGACTCAAAATCCAAATCAAATACGTTAGAAGTACCAAGTAATACTAGATCTGCATCTAATCTTTCTGCACTCACTGTATAACCTTGATCAATATCAAAAGTATTTGAATCACCAGTTATAGCAAAGTTATAGTTAGAACTATCTGCACTTCCTACATATCCAATATTCCAATCCACTTCATTAGAATCACCAGTTAAAGTAAATGTTAAACTTGATGAGTCCATTTCAATTGGTCCAAAAATTAAATTTTCATTACCAATCATATCCAGGTCAAATGTTAAACTTGAACCTGTAATAGTCATATCAGAACCAGAAGATGTAAAATCATCCAAACCGATCTTGTTACCGTATCCAACTTGATCAATATATAGGGTTAAAGTGTCACCACTTTGCTCTATCATGATTTCATTATCATCAGTGGCCTGTGCGAAAACGAATGATGTCGTCATTAATAATAAACTTAAACTAATTAGTTTCTTCATTTTCGTTATTATCCTCTTTTAATGAGTGTCTAGCATTCGCGCCATTGATTTGATGCGGATGTCTATGACCCTCGTTTATATCCCAGAATTTACGGTCATGGCCCTGGTAAATTAATTCCAACACGGCGGCCTCAATAGCTGCACGTACTGCATACGTCACTGATTCATTATTTCCCACTCCGTCCTCATATTCAACAAGTTGAGTTCCCTGTTCAATAAACCTGAATAGGTCACCCCCACCGCCATAAGAAAGTACCGATTTCTTAGCCTGGACGTTTAATAATACTTCACCTGTCAAAACTGATACTGCTCTTACAGATACAGTCACGACATCTTTACGATACATTTTAGTAAACCCAACACCAAGTGTTCGTGCGCCTCGACCACCTGTTTCCATGTTAGAGTCATACCCTATAATACCACCCTCGATTATCATTCCTGCGAATAATAATGGACCTACTCCTTTCGGATCAGTCCCTTCGAGTTTAGCTACATCTTGTCGGGTAGACCTCACAATTTGTCTTTCCCTTACAAGATTATCAATTCCTTGCCTTTCGACCACTCTAAACCATGTGCCGCCTCCGGCTGTTTTTAGAGCGTCTATTAACAATTCAGTCCCACCTTGGGTAACTGCAGTAGAAAATGACGCAATATTATCTACTGATTTTCTTTGACCTGTCTTATCTGCAAAACCATATACTGCAACTACGGGTCTTTCCTTTGCAGGTGGTAACATTAGTAAGTCTACATATGCAGGTAACCTTACTGCCATAGGTTCATCAACACAGATATACTTTCTGGCCATTGCCTTTTGTATACCCATTTGAAGATGCCTATTAAACCCCTCATCATATTTACCATCTAAATCATTACAATCTTGTGGATTAGGACTCCATACTGGAAATGATGCACACCCAGATAATAATAGTGATAATACGAGTATGTACTTAACCATCTGGATCCTGCCCAAAATTACCAGTCCCGACAGGAATTTCAATAACAGTTTCTGTTCCATTAGTATCCACAATCGTCATTCTAATAACTTCCGATCCATCTTCATTGGTTATAACTTCGTATGTTACTACGTTACCTTCTAATGTAAATGAACCATATCTCACTGAACCGTCATTACTGAACATAGATTCAACCATTTGTTTTGCCATTTGAGCATATATTCTACTTTCTAAGTTTCTAATAAATTTAGCTAGTGTTGAATTATTTTCCTCTCTTTCAGCGGCCTTTCTTGCTGCCTCTAAAGCATCTTCTATTGCCTTTTTACGAGAGTGCTCTTGGTTCTCAATTGTTAAATAATGTGCTCCTGTTCCTGCGCCAGAAAAAGATGGATTTTTAAACCCAAATTTTATTTCATCAGCATTGACTGGAGCAATAGATATTACTGATAGTAAGAATATACCTATTAATGTACCCAGTTCTAGTTTACTCTTCAGTTTGTCTTTTCTTTTCATTTTCCTTATATTCCAATACCACATTGACCTTTTGCTGTAACCTTATTAAATCTTGATCCAGCATTCTTGTTTGATCAATAACTCTAATTAATGCCATATGCATTTTTTCAATTTCAGGTTCTATCACATCCGAAATAAAACACCAAATATAATATAAAAAGTATCCAAATCCAACACATGCAACAATAGGAAAACCATAATCAGATATACCGTTTACCAATTGATCCATTGTTTACTCCTATATGAATAATAACCCAATTAAAAACCCTATATTAAGCCCTATTGAGCATACCAATATGAAGTCTTTAGAAAATGAATATTGAACCATTTCAATTTCATCTACCATTAATCGCGCCTCACATCAACCTTGCCGTCTTCGACAAAGTTTTCTGCGCGCGCAACCCTTTCTATATCTGGCCTAAGTTTTAGCGCACTACTGACTAACATATCAATTTTAATCATTTCATTCGCCATAGTTCTAGCTCTATTTTCTAAGGACTCGCAGAATATTGTAAGGGTTCTAATCTGACCGACTAGCCCTTCTAATATTTGTTTTATAATTAGAAAAATAAAGACGCCCATTGCAAGTGCTCCAGCAATAGGAGCACCAACTTGAGCAATAAGTTCAAAGATTTCGGCCATACTTCTATTTATAAGTAAGAGGCCTTAAGTTAGATGGTTATTAGTTAGTAAATGCTATTTTTACTACTTTAAACGCTGCACCACCCTCTAATGTTTGCGTAGGGGCTTTTTGAAGATTTATACATTCGTATTGCTTTAAGGTAACTGTGCCTGCAATAGTTGCTCCAGTTTTTAGTGTAACCTGTGCAGCAGCGCCTGAATTATATACTCTAACCAAAGTAGCATTACCAACAGCAGTTGCAGCTGTTAAATCTGTTTCCGTCCCTAAAATTTTGACTGATTCAGCCATATTTTTTCTCCATTTCTTCTATTGTTAAATTCCAATCAGTGTATCTGAAAAGACCTTTCTTTTCGTAACACCAATACCATCCCTTTTCCGTTTGAGGTTCGTCGGTCTGATAGTATTTTATACCGCCTCTAGTCTCGACATAAGTCTTTCTGCTCGATTTGTCACTTGTTTGTACCATCTTGAATCACGACCTTCTTTGGCCGCCTCCTTCCAATCACCACATTGCAGCGCTGCGTTGTGGTTCTTAAATTTGCTCAAGCGCGTGAGTCCCATATTAAACATCATATTTGCAACGATCTGTTTTACCTCTTGGGGGTAACCGTCCCAACCATCATGTAATTTTTTACAATCCTTTATAACTGTTTCTACATCTTTGGCAAAGACTTCAATAACTCTATCCTCTGCCACTGGAGTACCGACCTCCAGCCCATGTTCTGGGTCTCCTTCGATAACCAAATGTCCAATCCCAAATGTAGGATAACCCAAATGGTCATGATAAATTTCATTTACTTGTCCCTCGTCAATAATTAGTTGTTTTCTTAATTGATCAACGTCAATTTCTTTGTCTCTGTTAAAAAACATATTAATCCTCTAAATAATTTGTTATATACGCTTTAATGTGCGTTATTCTACCTAAGTTTGAATTATACACTGCACCCCAATATGATAATTTTGGAGTTAATGATTCATCAGTATAAGGTATTGCAAGTCCTACCCGATTACACCAATTTAATACAATATCATAACTTGCCGTAAAATAAACATCGATGGTTGGACTCATTTCTCCCTCAGAGTTATATATTATACCATAAAAGTGATTACCTAAAACCGGTATAATATTATTTATAGTCTTTGATAATTCTAAATGATGAGTATACATTTCATTAGGAAATAACATTGTTTTAATATGTACATCAGAGGTTGTCTTGTCAAACTTAAGCCCATAAAATGGCATGTAATGAATATCTGGAATATTAAAATATTCTATTAAATCTGCAGATGGTTCTTGCATATCATAATAAGATATACTATCGTTAACATACGGTACTCTAACAGGAGTAAATACAGATACGAGATTTTTAGTACTTCTTCTATAATCTGGTATGAAATTTTCCCAACCTGTTTCTAATTCATTTACAAGAGCATCACCTTCAGATGTACCTATAGAATAATCGACCCTTGCAAGACTTCCAGCCATATAAACATCGTCACGTACTAATTTATCTGCATTAGCTATATAGTATTCTGATCTCGTTTTTTCTTGTCCATATTGTTTTTCATATTCATACATTGCAAGTTTTTGAGTTAAACCCCAGTCAATATTACCATCTGTATATACTGCAACATGAGTTACTGTGTTTTCACCATCAGTGACGTATACTTTTGAATCTAAATAAGGTGATATATTACCACTTGAGTCAATAGTTCTTGATGTATTATTTTCTTCATATACTCTAATTGTCATTTAATCTACCTCAATATACCAATTGCCACCAGATGTAGGAAAATTAGCTTGACTTGAAAAATACCAATATGCCGTTGAGCTGGTTGAAGCAGCACTGAAGTTTGTACTATTAGCAGCTGTTCTATAATATGTTCTATCTGGTGTGCCAGAACTATTACTTTGGTCTAACCAAATTTTTAATGTTGTCCATCCCGAATTATTATATTGTTTACTTGTGCCACTATTGTTTTGTATACCAAAACTTAATTGTGTATATGAAACATTAATAGAAACAATCTTAGATGTTGTTCCTTGAAAAGTAAAACTATTGCCATTTAGGCTTCCTACAACTCCAGTTAAAAACCCGCTATAAGATGGTACATATTGGCTACCAGCGAGGTAACCATAAGTTCCAGAATTAGAGTATACAGTTAAAGGCACTCTAGTTTTTCCATAAAAGTCTGAAAATTCTATTTGGCCGGAAGTAGGTATTCCAGTAGTATTGTGATATATTCCACCTTGATAATAATCACTAATTTCAATAGGATTAGAATCTGTGCCAGCTGACATTTCTTCCGATATGCCATTATTCAAACTTGCTGCACTAGATCGAGTGATATAAATTCTAGTCGATGCAGTCCCTACATTACCAAAATCCATATTTGCGTCTGAAATATTCCACCAAGTCCAAACACTTTGAGTCCCATCATAATAATAATCTGCTCCACTACGTGTATGAATAAGGCCATCACCATTATTATCGTAAGTTGTAAGCTGATAAAAAGTATTATCCGAATTAGGGGCATTACCAGCTAAAGAAAACCAAAATTGATTACCATAATTTTGAGACCACGGACTACTAGAAAAATTAGATGTATTTTTTAAATAACCTATATCATTAATTTGTCTTGATACTCCACTTGCATCTGTAAATGTACTATTACTTAAACTTCCAATTTGAGATGTAGCTGATATAGAATTTAGCGCTAAAAGCTGGCCGCCGCCATGATACCAGTTTCCATAAGGAGGATTTCCCATGTTATCTCCAGCTTCTGGATGAATTGGAGATGTATAACCACTAGCTGTAGTATTATTTACATATGTTTTTCTTGCAGCTGCACTACTACTTCGTCTATAATAATAAGCAGTTCCATCAGTAACCTCATAAGCGTCATAAAAAGTAAATCCTGGTTCTGATTCAACTGTTAATCGGGCTTGAAACCAACTAGAATCGGAGCCAAACGATAGTGAATTATACCCAGTATCTAAAAGAACAGTAGAAGTAGGATTAGTTCCTGCGTCTTTTAATGCCAATGTCCCACTTGAAATTAATGTCATTTAATTATCCCCGAAATTAAATCTTCAAATTGCTCTATCTTTTCTACTCTATTTGGCCAGAGAATATATTCCTTTTCGGGATTCTTCTTTAAATTGGTAAGAAGTGGCAAGATTGAGTTATACAATTTATTAAGTTTCTCTTCTGTTTCTTGTAGAGAAGCGGACGTGCTAGAAGCCTCGGTAGTAACCTTTTGGACTGCTTCTAGTTCATTTTCATCAACTGCGGTAAACCCGAAATCAAAATCTAATAAATCTGCCATATTTAATCCTCTCTTATATTTATATTCCCATTCTTATTCTTTCTGGGTATATTTTTCTTTTTATTGGGAACAACTTGATGACGCTTGAATGGACTGTCCTGATCAAACAGAACCCGATGATACCTTGTTTTGTGCCGACTCGTCTTCTCCATATCTGCCTCGGTCTTCATTTCCATCCCAATTAAGTTCAGTCATTGACTGTTGCTTTAGTTTTTGTTTTTTCCCAAATATTGCATCATAGTTATCCCAATATGCATTACTTGCTACTTTTGTTTGAATACTGTCTCCAGTAATATCGTTTTTACTTACCTTGCCCACGATATGCCTTATGACTCCTCTTTTTGTCTTTATTCATAGTACTCAACCCAATCTTGGTTGATCGGCCACGTCCACCTATACCCTGTGCAGTACACTTGGGTTTAGAAACAATTGTCTTTATAATTTTTGCAGATCTGGCCATATATCTATTTATACAGCCAGATAATTAGAATACTTCGATAGTAGTCATACAAACTGCAACGACTATGCAGAATATGATTACCCATTTGATGGTATTGAATATACCTTTAATTAAAGACGACGCCGCCTCTCCTAACCAACTCATTTTTAATCTTCCTTTTATCTCTCGGTCTAGTATTTTTATCGTTATACTTTTCTATGAGATCCTTTTTTGCCATACCCTTTATGTATGGATTTACTACAGTCGCCTTTTTAGTGGCTCTGTCAACAGTCTTGTAAGACTTTCCTAATTTTACTGGCATTATTCTCCTTACGTTACAAGTTTTAAAAAATCATCAAATATTTCTGGATTATCTTTACATACCCTTTTAATATTTTTTGTGATTACCTCTAAGGCTTTTTTATCGCCCTCTTCCTTACATTTTTCTACTCTGGCCTTAACCTTATCGTAATCAAATGCGTCGATTGCATATGTCTTAGGTTTCCACACAATGGTTGAATCCTTTGCAATGCCTCTATATTTTATGCTAGTTCCTGAAAAGCTCATATTAACTCCTTATATTTTTTCGCCTATTTCAAAACCCCTAAACGTTTTAAATCTAGGGAACCTTAAACTGTAATTACCATCCTCATTTTGAGTAATGGCATCTGCTCTAATTTCAACCAATTGATGTAATACATCTTCTTGATTATTCCAAATCGCATCTCGTAATTCGTCTGTAAGTCCAGATCCGACATTAACCTTAATAGGTACTCCATCATCAACACCTTCACAAACCAAGGCACCAGTTGTACCTATAAATTTACCTTGTCCTTCTTCTATGTGTTCTACCATAAGAGTGACTTCAATAATAGGTTTGATTTTTAACCAAGAGGCAGATCTTTTACATTCATATAAGGCCTCTATAGGTTTAACCATTAATCCTTCGTAGCCTTTTTCTAATGCCTCTTTATTCATATCTTTGAAAGTCTTGTTACCATTTTCGGTATCAAAGTTTACCAATGTGTAATCAACTGGTCTAATACAATCTTCAAAGCTCATATTATCTATGATTTCTTTTCTTTCGATTGTATTTAAATGTCCTTTACCTTTCTCCCACTCTTGTAAATCCACTATATCAAATAGAGCCATAAATGCATCTTCTGTTTGGACATCAGACTTTCTATAAACTTGTTTCATTAATGCCTGAAAATTCTCACTCATAATCTCGCCATCGAAGACACAATTATTAAATTCAGGTTTACTTAAAGCGGCCTCTATGTGAGGAAAATTGGGAAATACTTTACCGTTTCTACTATAAAGAGTAGCAATATTATTCTTTACAATTGCAATACACCTTACACCATCATACTTGTATTCAATAAGACACTTACCTACAAGACCTTTACCATCTTTACCATCTTTTGCCAACATACAACCAAATCTTGGGATTGTACCCTTAGCAATTTTATTGATAGTTCTTTCTCCAAATCCTGCATCGATTGACTTTAATAGAATTCTACGATACCAGAAATTCCATGCATTTTGATCACAAATTGCCATAGCATTAAGTATGGCATCTCTTGCAGCATGACCACTAAGAGTTCTGGTCTCTAAATTATAGCAGAGTTGTTCAAACTGATCCCATGTAAACCATGGCTCGATTAATCCGTTGGGTTCTTTCTTTACAGGTACTTCCCTCGTCCCAAAGGTAATCAAAGGGTCGAAACACTTCTGTAGACCCTTGACGAATTCTTGATTATCCATGTGTTGTTTAAGGACATCCTCTTTAAATAACCTACTGTTATCCGATTCGATGTGTTTAATTATTTCCCATGGTTGCATTATAGTTCTCCCACAATGTGCTTGTAAATATGTTTCCACTTCCAATACCTAGGAATGTTTGTCTCGGAACTGTTATGTTCATGGGCCACTAGGATAGAATTAAGACCTATATCAAGCCCTACTTGAGCATTTGATGGTTTATCTTCAATCCAGAAACAACCAGTATCTTCGTAGTTTTCAAGTACCTCGTCTTTATCCGCACCGCATGGTAGGAAAATAAAATCGTCCCATAATTCTTTACCGAATAAAAGTTCTAGGTTTTGAATTCTTAGTTTCTGGGCATACTTGTTTGTACTGAGTGATGTAATACAATGAAATTTAAACCCATGTAACATATTGAGCCTTTTCATGTAATACACAGAATCTCTTAGAGGGGGTAAGAACGCAATGGCCGCAGAATCATTAAATTCTTCAACAAATGTGTGACCTTGTTCTCTGGTAAATCCGAATCTTTTACCTACGTTATATTCCGTAGTATCAAGGGTTGGGAACCCTTTGTGGTGCATAAACTGTGTGAATGCATATTCCCAATCACATAACACTCCATCACAGTCAACTAAAATTATATTATCTTTCATATTTTTCCTTATCATATGTGTATATTATAACACATTTTATACATCTTGTCAACACTTTTTTTAAATCTTTTTTCAAGTAATTTTAGAGAGGATACTAGGGTGATGATTACCGGGTAGTTTATAATCTCTGTATGATGTCCCGAACCTAGTATCCTCACTAAAAATTACCTGCAACTCTATCAACAACTTGATTTACGGTTATTCCGTGTGATCTCCACATATCAACAACCATATTTCTGTCATCATAAACCAAGTCTGGATTACCACCTATTGCATTCTTAATTTCAGCCAATACATCACTTTTAAATTCGTGGTCTGGTCTGTAATCACCTTCAGGCCTTAAGAATAAGATAGGATCTTGTATACCAATCCAGTCTTGTATTTGTTTTACTGTAATATCTCTTTCTGTGGTATTTCTTGCAGATACGAATATTACAACGTCTTGATTCTGTATGTGTTGTTTAGCCGCATCGCATACCCACTGAATAGGGGTATCATTTACTGTAGCAGCTTTAAAGGCGGGCCAATCTTTGGGTTGGGAACCATCAACAAACTTACGCCTATGCTGTACATTTGCAATGGTTCCATCAATATCAAAGATAATATGTTTAATTGTTTTCATGGGTATATTATATCAAATATACCACACTTTGTCAACACTTTTTTAAATTTTTATTTCTTTTTCTGGAAGAATAAAATGTGTTTCCAAAGTCATTAATTTATCTTCATATTCGGCAATCTTACCAATCTCGCCAGATATGGTTTCCATAATGTCGATATGTTCTCCAACGCCTACTGGGTTGGCTAGAAACGTCTCAACATTCATTTTATGTTTACCAATCTCACCTTGATAATGATTCTTTAATGCAGTTATCATTCTTTCTCTCATGCTACAAACTCCTCTCCTGGATTCCACTCACAGCCAGTTAAACCACCAGCCTTAAGTGCTTGTAAAGTTCTTAATACTTCATGTGCATTTCTACCTGTATCTAATGCATTGACAGATACGTGTTGAATCACCATATCTCTATCATAGATAAATGTTGCTCTATAGCACACACCTTCTTCTTCGTTGACAATACCTAGCTTATGTGATAATCCTAATCCACAATCTGCAGCAAGAACGTGATTAATACTTCCGATTAATTCGTTGTTCTGTTTCCATGCAAGTTTGCAAAATTCATTATCACCACTAATACCGACAACATTTGCTTCTTCTACCAACATATCCATTCCTGCAATTTCCGTAGGACAGATAAAGGTAAAATCTTTTGGATAGAAATAAACCACACTCCAATCTTTTTTATGTGGTGTATAACCATTCTCAATTTTTACTTCGACAAAAGCATTATTTTCATCTACTCCCTGCAAAGTACAGGCAGGAAATTTATCTCCGACACTTAACATATTACCTCCTTTCTCCAAATATATGTTCTCGTTTCTTTTCGAGTTTATACTGTTCAATTACTTCAAATAATTTATCAACCCAATTATCTCTATGTTCTATAAAGACTTGAGTGTCTTCGTTATCTACAGCAATCATAACAACCAATTGTGTAATGGGCATTCCGGTTCTTTCTTCCCACATTATTGCATATGCTGCACACTGCATGAAGTAACCATCAATCCATTCTTTCTTTTTGGGTTTACGGGATGTTTTATAATCAATAATTGAATTTTTACCATTCCATACCCCAACACAATCCACTCTACCTGCCAGACCTAAATGTTCCGAATACAGAGGAGCCTCTTGTGCATAAACTTTTTGTAAATTAGTATCGAGTACATTTTTTACATCATAAAATGATTGTAGAATATGTGGCAGTACACCTTCAGAAAAGTTCGGATCATTGTCCACATACTTTTCTAACATATCGTGTACTGCTGTACCCCTTGTTGAGGCAATTCTTGATATTTTATTTGCCTCTTCTTCCCCTACTCTTGCTCTCCATGCCTGGATTGCCTCTCTGCCTAATATGGACAGAACTGTTGTAATAGAAGGATAAGTACTACCATCAGGAGCGGTGTATGTTCTACCACCAGAGCCTGTCTTTGCAGAAAGGTCGTTATATCCCAAATCCACTTTTTCATGTATAAAATTCCCTTTATTTAAAGTCATCATTTTCCATCATTTCCTTTGTCATTATAAAGTCCCTTACAAGGCTCGATCTGACAATGTCTTTCCATTTAAATGTAATATGTTCAAAGTGTTTCATATTTTCTAAAATTGCAGTAAACTTGGCCAAACCTAACATGTCAACATTTTTTGTAAAGTCTGTTTGATAATAATCACCACATAAAATAATTCTGGTATTATTACCCAATCGAGTAATGACCGAACACAATTCGTGATAATTAAGATTCTGTGATTCATCAATTAAAACAATACAATTATTAAGTGTGACTCCTCTTATAAACGAGGTAGTTAAAAATTCAATGTTCTTTACAGTTTCTAGTTTTTTCCATGCATCTTTGTCTTCAAAGAGGTCGGATAGAATTGCATTATATGGAATTTTATATGCATCTTCTTTTTCTTCTAATGTTCCAGGCAAGAATCCCATATCTCGTGTAGGTACTGCCGATCTCACTATGACTAATTTATCTTGCGGAAGTTCTTTATTTAGAACATCCAATAATGCCAAGTAAATTGAAATAAAGGTTTTACCTGTACCAGCAGAACCAGATAAGACTAGATTAAATCCATCTTTCCATGATTCAAACACAAAGCTTTGTGCTTCTGTGAGAGGTTCTAATGTAATTAAATGTTCTGTTCTTAAACGTGAAGGTCTTTGACTCATTTTGTTCTAATATTATCCTTTAACCGTGGGGGTAAACCCGATTTAATTTTATCTTGCACTTCTTTCCATCCGTCTCCTGCACGAGACAGTGTTCCACCTACACTACCAATAATTGATGGTGTAGATAAAATTACTTGTTTTAGATTAGGATTATCCTTTAAGAATTGATCCTTATCGGATATCTTAATCATTTTTGTAACGATTTCGCCCGTTACTTTATCTTCAAAATCATACAGCGGCATGATTAAACCACTCCGGCACTTTACGTTTTGTCCAATCCATTTTAAACCTCGATTGCTTTGTTTGATAGAAATTTCTGTAAGACTGTACAGGATCAGTACCACCCAACCCATATACTACACACTCTGGATTAGAACCCATAGCCAATTTAAAGTGAGTTCTGCCACCTGTTCTATTGATATTATCTGGCAACTGTTTTAGGGCCTTTCTTAATTTAGTATCCGTTGAATGTATCTTACCATACCTATATGTATATTCATCCATAAGTGCACAAAAATGTTCATAGTGCCAAGAATAATTACAACAAGACTCGCGTGTCCATACAGTACATGGATGATTGTGATGTACAGCCTTGTAATACAAGTCCTCTCTTTCGTCTGGTAATTTGTAATATTTTAAGATTCTTTTTCCTGATTTGGATGGACGTTGCTCGATCGAGCCGTCTAACATTCTGTGTACAGTAGATAGCATTTGTGCCGACTCTACAATCATTTTTACCACATGTTTGTCACACTGTTCTTGTGCTGCAATTACTGGGTCTTCGTTAAGTATAAAAATATTCATAATGTATATTATATCACATCAATTGGTATTTGTCAACCATTATTTAAATTCATTACATTCCAAAGTAATATCTAATTAGCCCCGAAAATAATATAATGCCTATAACTCCATTTAATAAGATAAGTGCTCTATCTCGCCATATAAATCCTACAACAAACCAGCCCATTGCTCCAATCCAAGATAACAGCATATCCATCCACATTAATTCTGGGACTCCAGCCGCTCTGATTGTTATTGCACATAGAATGATAACACTTGATACCCATTTTAGATACCAGTCGTAGGTATACTTTGGTGTTGCCGACTTATAAATTCTTTTAGAATTTGCAAGTTCTTCTTTAGTAAATTTAATTTCTTCTGTCATAGGTAATTGGCCCTGTTTTACCAGGGCCTTAACCCCGGTTATTTAACCTCCTTGAACTGCCGCCATATCTTCAATAAATTTATTTAGGTATTCGATTTTTTTCTGCATCTTATATGCTAGAACATCTTTACCCTTACGCTTCAGTTTCTTTTGATAGTATATTGCCTCTTTTTGGTCTTTTTTAAGGCGTTCAATTTGTACATGCATAATGTTTCTCCATGTTGATTAATTGAATTCTATCATTATAAAGGTTTTATATAGACTGCCCTCCTTATTATGTTATTATTACTTACTAATTAAATTAGGGAATGCATCTTGACAAAGTTTCTTTGTAATTCCCTTATACTTCAAATTTTTATCTTTTGCCTGAATGAACAATTCTGCATCATTTGGATGAATTGATTCAAGTAAAGAAATAAATACCGATTCTCTTTTTACTTGGCTCATATTTGTCTTTGGCCCCTTAAAGAAATATTTAAACTGTCTAAATTTATGATACAGCGTAGAATAATTATGGCCATCGACCATATCATCTTTCTTATAGGGTGGTGCACCTTTCGGTAATAGTGAAACGATATCATCATCAAAGTTAATTCTGATAATATCTCTAAGTGGCGCTGAATTATTCTTTTGCAAATAAGCAATCTTCGCACTCTTAGTATTTAGTTTTGCGGCCTCTTCAAAGACCTCGGATATTAATTTTCTACGCATTATAAAACTCCTCCACGCATTCAATCAGGTTGTTACATCTTTTCTTAATTAAGTAATTCAAAACTTTCATTTTCATAGGTAGTTTTTGATTATCATAATTATTTATAATTGATTCTTGTATGTCCTCTGGGATTTCTGTCAAGTCAATTAATTTTTTATTTCTCTGATAGTTGCGATATACTTCTTCTGGCATCGCGTCTTTTAAATTATCACTTCTTTCTAACCAATCGTCAATACGTGTCTGTCTTAATGGAGTTTGTTTTGCCTCTGTAATAAACGTATCATCTTTCGATAATACATTAGGAACTCCATCACCGGAATCACCTCGCATGACGTGATTAAATAAATACATTCTAGGGTTCTTATCAGTTACTACTTTCTTTTGAATAGGAGACCATTGTTTTACATTATTGAATTTTTGTAATTGAATAAAGTCCTTATCGGATGAAACAATCATTACAGGTTCTCCATGACCAAATTCTTGGGTACGGATAGTAAGTGCGCCTATAATATCATCGGCCTCACACCCTTCCATATGCAGTACTTTATATGGTAAATTTTCTTGGATTTCTTCTCGTACTAGATTAAGTATTCTAAAAATTTCAGACCAATCGGTATCAGATTCTTCTTTACCTTTCCTGCGCATTGCCTTGTATTCTGGGAAGTATTCTCTTCGCCATGTATTCATGCCATCAGCGCATATAACCATTTGGCCATACTCTTGTCGGTATCTCTTGTTATACATACGGATACTATTAAGAATCATATGGCGTATCATATTTTCATCATTAAGTTTTTGCACTATGATGTTGGATAGTGCGATCTGACTATAGTCAAGTAATATCATTAGGTTCTCGGTTTTCTTGTATTTTAGTGAATAGAGTTTCTAGGTCTTTTTGCAAGAAGTGTTTTATACCACCATAACGCATAAACATAGAAGACAATAAATTTACTACTACAAACATATCACGGGACTCTGCGTACTCTGGATTTCTAAAATCAAGTTCTTTAAGATTACTACCTTCATCTGAATCAATATAATCTTCCAATAGCAGTAGAGCAAACTGAGCAGTATCTACACATTCGTCTGTGAAGTTCTCATACTTCCAGTCCCTTTCTTCCTCAATCTGTGCTTGTCTTCGCCCAGTCGGAAATTGTATGATATTGTTCTTCATAATAGGTATATTATACTACACTTTTCCATAAATGTAAACCCCTATTTAATTAAATTTTTAACTGTTTGTCCACCGATTTTACAAGATATGATTCCGTTATAATACTCTTCTGTAAGTAATACGTCTCTATCGAATTGTTCCTTAGCTTCCATATATGCACAGTCACCTTTAGTCTTACATAAGTGAAGAATCTCTCTGGTATAATTATCTGTACCGAATTCTTCTATCTCTGCAACTAAATGTTTATTAGAGCCCCAATAGGTTCTCCAATCAGATTCAACCTTAAGCTTCTTCCTGCGTTTTCTTGTCTTGGTTATAGGTAAAGTTTTCTGACTCCAAAAGAACTTCTTCCCTACGTATTTCCTCTGATTTTTCAGATTGGTTATTATGTAGACAAAACCATATACTTCGCTCGGATCGAAGTCTTCGGGCGGTTGCCACTCGATGCCTTGATATACCCATGGGGGATTATTCCTCGTAATCTTCGTCATAATCCAAAGTTTCTACGGTAGTATCACCATAGTCTGAAGTTGCATCCACTTCTGATGATATACCGCAATTAGGGCAGAATCTATCGTCCGTATCCCATTCATCCTCTATTGAAATAAATGATCGTTTATAACAAAATTGACAATCATGCACGTACCAATGTGTCGGTGCAGTTCCGTATGCCATAAGTAACTCCTTATTTGTTAAATCTTTTGAAATTCTAACCACCCGCCAATATTCTCCCCATCAACTCTTATTTGGGGAAAAGTTCTTGCTCCTGGGAAATTCTCTAGCATTTCTTCTCTACCAAAATCAACTCCCAATTTAAAGACTGAATATTCTATATCGTTTCTTTCTTGTATCATTGACTGTGCCTTGTGCACTGCCATATCACAGTAAGGGCAATTATCCTTACTAAAAATTTCTATTTTCATTATATTCTCCTAAGCTATTGTATTTTCTATGACACACATCATACCTAACATGAATCCTAAAAGACTTACTTGTAAAATTGACAAACCTATAATAATATTGCCTTGAATATCAGCCCAATATTTAAGTTCGCCGCCGATCCACTCTTTTTGTTCTTTAGGAGTACAATCTCGCGGTTTGTCAAAATTAAATTTAAGTTGTGTTGGCATTATAGACTGAGTCCTTTTAGTGTGTTGTCATCTACGTCTTGTTTTACACCCCCAACCACATAGGAACTTATTTCGGTCTCTTGTGGTGCTACTTGAACATTACCTCCAGAAATCCATTTTTCTGTCCATGGTAATGGATTCATTTGAGTAACTGTATATGGGCAAGGTAATCCAATTGCCCTCATTCTTTTACAACCAATCCATTCTATATAGTCACATAACAGTTTTGAATTTAGACCAATCATAGAACCGTCACGGAACAGGTATTCGGCCCATGCCTTTTCTTGTTCAATTACATCTATATATAACTGAATGGATTCTTTTTCAGTTTGTTTTGCAATCTTTGCAAAGTCATTATCCTCTTTCTGTAAAAGTTTTAACATTGTAGTAGTTGATGCAAGGTGCACATTTTCATCACGAGCAATAAACTTGATAATCTTTGCATTACCTTCCATTTTCTTTAACTCTGCAAAGGCCCACGAACATGCAAATGATACATAGAACCTTACTCCTTCTAATGCATTTGCAGACATCATCGCCATCCAAATAGCTCTCTTATGTTGCATTTTATTAGTCGGCCCATTATTTGATGTAACCAAATCATCATAGTAGGTACTAATAGAATCTGCACAATTGCCAATTTCTTTAGTATCCAAAATGCCATCAAATACCTTCGAAGGGTCTGGATATATATTACGAATGATATGTGTATAACTCTTGCTGTGAATTGTTTCAAAGAATGACCAAGTTTCAATCCAGTTCTCTACTTCTGGTAGAGATGCAATAGGTAAGAATGCAAGATTAGGTGCACGGCCCTGTACCGAATCCAATACAATCTGTCTCTTTAAATTTGATGTAAAAATATGCTTCTCATGTTCGGTAAGAGAATCGAAATCTTTTTTATCTTTTGAAATATCTACCTCTTCGGGTCTCCAAAAGAATCCTAATTGTTTTTCGGTAATCTTATCTAATTGTGGGTATTTTAGTTCATCATATCTTTGAATATCTACGCCTTCATCTAAGAACATATTTTTCTCCAGATGGGACTTTTTATTCTTCTTCAATACTGACATTAATTTTTCCTTTTTTTCTAAATCGTTTATTATAACCCTTTTTAATGTTTTTGGTAACACCAGGGCTAGTTAAATACTTATACCGTTTACGTGCTGGTGTAAGTGCGTCAAACTCTTCTCCACCTTTTAGTGGAATTCGTTCTTTCTTTTTCAAATCTTGCAACTCTCGCAATCATCATCTTCGTATGTTTCGGACTCACCTTCATAATATGTGTGATGTGTGGTCTCGTCTGTCATTTCTCCAGCACCATCAAAGGTGTTAAAGTAATACAGTTGTTTTAATCCATACTTATAGGCAGTAACTGTATCCTTTATCATTTCTGACATAGGTATTTTATTGTCCTCGAAGTGTTCCGGATTGTATGAAGTATTAACCGATATACCTTGGTCAATATACTTCTGTAAGATAGCACAGATATGCAAGTATCCTTCAGGAGATTTTTGATCCCACAGTAAGTCATACTTATTCTTTAAGTGATGATACCCTGGCACTACTTGGGCCATAACACCATCCTTACTTTGTTTATATGATACCAATGCTCTAGGTGGCTCGATACCATTTGTACTATTACTAATCTGTGCAGATGTTTCTGACGGCATTAATGCCATGAGGGTACTATTACGAATTCCTGTGGCCTTGAGTTGAGTTCTCAACTCGTCCCAATTCATACGTTCTTTGTGCCCTATTAAATTATCTATTGCACTCTTATATGTATTAATTGGAAGAACTCCATGGCCGTATTTTGTCTCATTATTTAAAGGAATTTTACCTTTTTCTTCTGCCAAGTCAGCAGATGCCTTAATAAGGTAGTAACTCCACGCCTCTGCATATTCATCCACAACCTCGAATGCAGACTTATCATATTTTAAGCCACGTTTGGCAAGGAAGTATGCGAGGTTAATAATACCAACTCCAAGAGGTCTTCGGTTGAGAGTACCTCTCTTAGCGGCAGGTACTGGATACCCTTGATAATCAAGAAGCTCATCAAGAGCCCTAACAGAAAGATTACAATATTTCTCAAAGTCTTTTGGATCATTTATGAGTCCCCAGTTGATTGCTGATAAAGTACACAGTGATATTTCCCCTACATTTTCATCAGATGCATCCAACGGAGAAGTAGGTAAATCAATTTCACAACATAGATTACTCATTCTAATAGGGGCTCGATCCGGCAAGAAAGCACCATGTTCATTTGCATGGTCAACATTCATTAGATATATTCTACCCGTATCCTTTCTCTCTGTTAAGAATTGTGAGAATACCTGAATTGCTGGTAATGACTTTTTCCTAATAGATGTTTTTCTTTCATACTTCTCATATAGCTCTTTGAATTTATCTTGGTCTGCAAAGAATGCATCATATAAACCAGGGACGTCATTAGGATCAAAGAATGTAATATTGCCACCTGTAAGTAACCTTTCATACATTAGTTTATTAAATTGGAATGCATAGTCCATGTGTCGGACTCTGTTCTCTTCTGTTCCCTTATTATTCTTTAGAACAACCAGATCCTCGAATTCGTAGTGCCACACTGGAATATATACTGTCGCTGCACCACCACGAACACCACCTTGTGAACATGATTTAACTGCCGCTTGAAAGTATTTTAAGAATGGGATAAGTCCAGTGTGCACTACGGAACCGTCTCCTACTTTTGCACCCTCTGCCCTGATTGCACCTGCACCAATACCGATACCAGCCTTCTTACTGATATACTTTACTATTGAAGTGGCAGTAGCGTTAATAGAATCAAGACTATCACCAGATTCGATAAGCACACAACTTGAAAACTGACGGGTCGGCGTCCGTACACCAGCCATAATCGGCGTAGGGAGCGAGATATAGAACTGAGATATAGCATCATAATAATCCTTGACATATTTTAATCGGGTTTCTTTAGGGTAGTTCATAAACAACGTAGCTGATACTAACATATACAACATCTGGGGTGTTTCATAATGGAGTTTGTTCTTACGGTCTTGGACTAAGTACTTACCTCTAAACTGTTCCATACCAGTATAGGTAAAGGTATCATCACGTTCGTGTTTAATGTATTTGTCTAGCTCATCAATTTCATCCCTAGTATAATTTGTCATAATCTCGCCGTCATATACATTACGATAAATATTTTCTATAATTAACTGAGCAAGAGGCCAGGGCTCATATTCACCATAAACTTCTTTACGCAGTTTGTAATTGATTAACCTAGCTGCCACGAATTGGTAGTTAGGAGTTTGTTCAGAAATTAATTCTGCTGCTGACTTAATTAATAGTTCATGTATATCGTATGCAGGTATATTATTGTATAACTGTATATTAGCCTTGAGCTCTATTTCGGAAATACTAACGCCCGTAATACCGTCAACTGCCCATTCTAGTACCTTGTGTACTTTTTCTAAGTCAAATTCTTGTTGTGAACCGTCACGTTTAGTGACATTGATTTTCATTGCATTTATCCCATTCATTATTATTCCATGTTTTAATAGTATATATTATATCACATTTCACATGAAATGTAAACAACTATTTTACTTTTTTTTCTAGCTCTTCTATTCTAGCTATCAATTTGGGATAAGCGTCAAATTCATGCAGTTCTTTACATGGATGAGAATTTTTTACAACCCTATCCAACTTCTCTGCTGCCAGAGGAAATTGCTTCCTAAACTTGGCATCTTTCTTTATAACCTCTAAGTTATATTTTTCTGCAAAGTGTTGCATAAATCTGTCTACTTGTTTTTGAAACCATATACCTAATGTAGTACCTTGAAACCAGTTATAGAAAGATGATCCTATAACAGAACTTAATATTGATTTAACAGTAAGAATAAGAAGCCAATACATTATTTTTCTACCTTAGCCAGTTTGCGTAATGCCTTAACGTAGTGTGGCATTCCGTGGTCTACAACACCATCGAAGAATTTAAATCGTTTCCACGAGTTTAGAATACCATAAAACAAATCTCCCCATGTTGGTTTAGGAGCCTTATTACCATTTCTATCGAAATAAATCATAGTTCCATGGTGTCTAAACCCTAACCATGCAGGTGGTATTCTACATACTATATCGTTATTATTCATAAATCTATAATGTGGGCACTTAATATTTTTAATGAATCTTGGCCCACCAACTCTTGGAGATCCGAAAGTGAATAATTCTTCTGGTTGATATCTAGTAGATGCAATAGTTGCCATGGCGGCGCCTAGACTATGTCCAGTCATATACACATCTTTTCTTACTTTTAATTGGTCGTTGTGTTCTAGTTCTTTTACAATGTCCATCCATAAATCATTTACTTCTTGTTGGAATCCACCGTGTACTTTACCACCAGCCTTGGCAGTATTCTTAATAATTTTAAGGTCAGCCATAACATCATTCATTTTAGAAGGTTCAGTACCTCTAAATGCAAACCATAAATCATTTCTATCTTTAGCCACTAATACTTCTGCACCATCTTTACTGATTAATTTTACCCATGCAAAACCTAATTTCTTAGCAGCAGTCTGTGCTGGTTTCTCATTCATATATGCAATTGCAGATAGACGTGCAGCTATTTCTGCTCTATCCCATTTGCCCATTTCTTCTTTCATTCTAGTCGTTGTCATTTTCTTCCTCCACTTTGATACCAACTGCTGCGCCTTTCTCATCATCGATAGTTACATTCCTATAATAAATAATCACTTCTCCGAGTTGATTAATATAACGTTTAATTTCCTGTGTGTTATAAGCCATTAACTCATAATCGTCCACAGTCATGGCATAAAATACTATATCACCGCCATGTTTCTTTTTGATGTCATCTATAAATCTATCCAAATATGTGTATCCTTCTGGATACTTATCTTCTCTACCTAACTTACAGTCAGGTTCATTAGTTTCTGGATTCTTTAGACATGCCTCTATAATTTTGGTATCTGATACCACATACCATTTAGGTTCTTTTAAGTCAATAGGTCTAGGTAGTACTGGTTGAACAATATCAACTTTAACTGGTTTGGTAATTATCTCAACTTCTCTTGGAGACTGTTGAAGTAAACTACAACCACTAATCGTTAAGGCTAGAAATACGAGCGCTATCTGCTTCAATCGCATCGAATACCTCCTTAGTTGCATTATTAGCTCTTAATTCTACCATCCCAGGTTTTGCACTAGCCAATTTAGATAAGTTATGACGTCTGAATATATCCAAGTATTCAGCCATCTCTACTTCGTATTGTTGATTTTGAATTTGTAACCCAGAAAGGGCTTGTGTGGTTCTAGTCAGATTACTTTGAATTGACTCTATAGTAGCTCTTTGTTCTTGATCACGTAGGTCTTGAGCAATAATAACCTTTGCTTGTTCTTCCAACTTATTCTTCATTGGTACTACAGAAAAATTATAATACATGAAACCTGCCAGCCCCATTGCTCCTATAATACCCATCAATATTTTTGACATAATCTAACCTATATAATTAACCGAATCTTTTTGCAAATGCCTTTAAATCTAAAGTTTCAATACTACCGAATTCGTCTACCACTTTATATGTAAGTTTACCTTTATTAATTTCTGGTTTTGCTGAATAGTATTTCGTACCAGCCCTAAGTCCACTAATTTCAGAACCGTACATACTTAATTTTTTAATTTTGGGTGCCTTACTAGCTTCTTCTACGCTGTCTTCTTTTACTTCAACGGATTTTAAATTTTGCGCCTGTAAACTCTTTTGAGCCTTTTCATTTTTGGACTTTCTTCTTGCCAACATTCGTTCTACGAATTTACGGCCTTCCTTTGTTCTTCCATCGTACACTGCTTTTTTCCTCTTTTTCTTATCATGAACTGCATCTGCAGGCAGGGAGACACCGCCTTTTGCCACGGAATTGGCCGCTGCATCTTCCCATACGTCTTTAAATTTTTTCATTTTTGTATGTCTCCACTAGTTATATATAATTTCTGTTGTGTTAAAGTATGTGTTACCTCGTAAATTCCAGTATTAAACATATAGTCTACTGGTTTACTGTGAAGTGATATTACCACTTCTTGGCCAGGAAAAGCAATAATTTCTCCCGTATCCATACTAGCCATTTCAGAAACTAATTTATATTTACCAGGATTAATGACATCATCTTTAACGAAGAATACTTCCTCATTTAGTGATTCATCCATATCCTCTAAAATTTCTTCCAATACCTTTCTAATTTGTTCTTCTGTTAGTCCAGTATTTTCCTTTATTAAAAACAAAGCGGCAGCATAAGA
>Ga0075463_10000027_pt1 | contig 35700 bp, 19 predicted proteins | sample DEB08_DNA_14_FD_77579 | JGI IMG/M metagenome (GOLD analysis project Ga0075463, IMG submission 77579) | Aqueous microbial communities from the Delaware River and Bay under freshwater to marine salinity gradient to study organic matter... | ecosystem: Environmental > Aquatic > Marine > Coastal ...
GTTATCATAAACAAGATTACAATTGATTTGGTCCACAGGGCTGTCGACGAATCTTAGTATATCATCAGCATTTCGGCGTACACAGGCCCAGGAATGACCCGAGGCATCCTGTTTAATTAAAGTCTGCATTTGGATAGGCTCTTCATGTGAGTTTACGTTACCCTGTTTGTATTCCGCTAGATTAGCCGCACTCGCCAGTCCGATGCACGCATTCACAGTCACATTGTCTTTGAAAACTTGGCATATGTGCATGACCTTCCTAGTGCGATCGGCGATCTCCGACTGTGATAGAATATCAGATGAAGAATCGGATACGAAAAAGCCAGTTACAATATCCACTGCCGTCTTGAATTCGACCAAAGGAACTGCGCTCACATTTTTCGAGGTATGTACCATTCCAGCACCTGCATCTTCACAATCGATTTTATTTCGGACAACAGATTCAATTTTTCCCAATGGCTCCTTGTTTTGAAGCATAGTCTTGAGAGATTTGCGTTCTGAATACATATTTGACTCCATCTTCAAGTTACTTGCGTGTTGGGCATCACAGTTTATAGTCTGGTCAAAGTATATACTGTCTCCCATGGACACATATTTACCCGTCAAAAGGCAGTCATACTTATAATCATTATTCACTGCCTCCAATTGTATCGCTGTAAGCACGTTGTTGACGACTCTGTCAGTGTCATTTTGAATGTCGAGGCCCATGTTTTCACATATTTGCAGTGCCCTTAATCCAATAAAGAATCCTTCTTTTACATTAACGGTCAGGTTGTCACGCACATGTCCCATTAGTTTACTCTGTACAAGATGGTGTACGGGACCAAGAGATGTAGTTATTCCGGATGCCGAGTTCATAACAAAGTCGGATAGTTTTTCAATACTTTCTCTGACATGGATGTCAGGGGTGTATACTTTCCCCCCTGATAACAAAACTGTTGCTTTATTTTTGTCCAAGCCTGTAACCAAGGAAGTGATACAGGTTTTGATGGTCGAATCCCCCTTGTATATGCTCTCTAGAAGCCCATTTACAACCTTGGATGAATACTCTGGTATGGGTCCCAGGGAAGTAAACTCCGGGGTAGATGAAATTATCAGTTGAATCTGTACATCCCCCTTGCTGTGATTGAACAGGATGGGATTGCTACAGGACAGGTGCTGTGTTTCCACGTGAGCTGTGAAATCGCAATCGACGCCGATTTTTGACGCGGTCGGGTCGATTACACCGCCTGTCGTGGTCATGATGGAAATCGGCGTGAAGGGTGTCGTCCTGGGAGTGAAGTTCTCAATGACACCTACACCCGAGTCATTTTTCCAATGGATCTCGGCAGCACGGCCACCCACCTGTACGTGACCAAACTGTGGCGCAAGCACCTTCATTTTGGCTCCGGTATGCACATCGCACGCCTGTGCCTCTAGTCGCACGTAGAGGCGCATAGAACACCGAGCACTTCACGTAAATACCATCTACTCGTCGGCCACACGGCCCTTGGTATCTGTCTTGGGTAAGTCAAAGTGCAGCGGTGTCAAGCAGAACAGGACCTTGGTGTCGACGAGGCGCAGGGTAAACCCGCCGCCGAGCACGTGGTGGGTGCCATCGTTTTCGGCTGCGTCGTTCTGCACGCGCCGCGCGCACTCGCGTTTGAAGATCGCGTACCCCGCGGTGAGCAGCGCGTTGCACGGCACGTTCGGACACGTCTGCAGCAGCTCGCGCACGCCGACGTCGAGTGTTTCGAGGTCGCGCACTTGGGTGAGTTCGAGCGTCGACAGCACGCGGCTGCGCGACATGCCCGGGACGCGTGGAGCGTAAATATGAGGATACAAAGTCGTTTGCATAAACAGGAACGTTTATATTGGGGATACAAAAAAAACTAACGGCGTTGGTATATAAGCCCCGTGTCAATGCAGCACACACGCACGACATACATGACTGTGTGGTACAGGCAGGTCGTTTAGAATTTGCTTGGAGTTAGAAACTGATGTAACATATGTAACGTATGTAACTGATGTAACGTGGATAACTGATGTAACTGATATTACTGATGTGACCAATGTGCCTGACGTGATTGATATTACTAATGTGGCTGAGCCGACGAGATGTTGAGATCGACCGAGGCGTTTGGTGGGCGGTTGTCTGGGTCTTGGGTGTCTGTTGGATGTCTGTTCTACTGGATGTGGATGTCTACTGTCTGGGTGTCTCGCTCTCGTGTTACTGACGCAGGTTCTCCACGCCGCCGCTTCGTCCGTCGCGCCGCACGTCCGTCGCGCCGCACGTCCGTCGACGCGCCGCCTCTTCTGTCGCTTCCTGTCCGTCGCTTCCTGTCCGTCGCTCCCTCGTCCGCCGCGCCAGCCTCAGGTGCGCTTTGAATCCAAAGGTGGACCCGGGTTCGATTCCCGGGGGATTCGTTTTCAAATTATTTATTACTGTCAATGTGTATCAACGCGTATCAAAACCCTCTCACGTCTGTGTCAGCATCACTACCATCAGCGCCCCGAACACGAAACCCGCAAGCAGCCCAAACTCGGCGAGCGAGAGCGTGTCGTACTCGCGCTCCTGCTTCTCGAACTCGATCTCTGCGACGTTGTTGATGGCGATTGCGCTCACGGCGCCCAACACGGGGTCCCCGACGCCGTGCGCGGCCGGGTTTCTGATGACCTGCATCTGGTAGGCGTCCCACGCGAGGCAGTCGACGAGCGTGGCGGAGAAGGGCGCGCGGTAGTACCCGGGGAGACACTCCCACGCGCAGCTGCTGCGCGACGGCAGCCAGCGCCAGGTTGTGTCGGGGGGTGTTGCTGGGATGGGCCCGCCGCACGGCTCGCACTGGTACGTGGTGGATCCCCACACGAGGCGCTCGCCTTCCACGCAGAGTGTGTCGCCGTGTGGCGCCTGGATCGTGTTCTGGGCCAGGGACTTGCACGCCTCCTGCATGTAAAAGAAGCCGTCATCGCACGCCCACGCGCACGCGTCCACGAAGGAGGCGTTGTCTGGGATCGTGTCCGGGCACGTGCGGCAGTCGGTGCAGTTCTGGCGGTCGATGGGAAAGAAGGACCCCGGGGTGCACTCGTGGTCGCATGGTTCGCAGAGGAATGTTTGTGATTGCAGGTCAGTAAATCTGGGTACAAACCCGTGCACACACGCGCGCGTGCAGTTGCTGTGGACATACGTGGCGCCTGTCTCGAGCGCCGAGGCCGGGCAGTCCTCGCAATGCGCGTCCTCGTACAAAGAGCACGCCGCCGTCATCCGGCGCCCTTCGCATGCGTTCGGAGTGCACTCCTCGCAGTATGCGTCGCTGACGTGGGTTCCCAGCACCTGATATTGACCCGCGTCACAAGAGACGGTCGTGTGCGGCACGCACGCCTCGACCACGGCGGCGTCGGCGGCGAGGGAGTCGAAAACGTAGTCGAGGAAGTATCCGCTGTCGCACCTCCATGCACATGACGCGTTGTCGTCGAGCGTCCCGCGGCCCGTAAAATTGTAATGCTCGGCCACGGGAGGCTCGCATGACCAGCAGTCATTACACGTGTCACCAGTGAGATATTGACCAGTACCACACTCGGTCTCACACTTCACACACGTGTTGGGGTGTGAAGCACGCTTGTAGTAGTCCTTTGTTACGTCACACGTTACGGCACACACGTCATCTTGGGCGGTGACACTGTATGCGTTGAGTGGTACTAATTGGTTGTTATGGGGGTCTGTGATGGTACCACACTCTTTACACGTATGTCCTGCGTACCAATCGGTCGTGTTCAAGTCGAGTTGAGTATGCTCCCATGTCCCGATCATTGAATCCAGAGCTTCTTGAATTTGCCTCCGTATCTCCATATTACTCCCATACACCTGTTCGATGTGCTCGCGCATCGACAGGGTGTGCGAGGTATTCGACGTTGTCATGATGGCTTTGACGCACTCGTCGTCGCTGCACGCCACCGAACACGCTTGGTTGAAGTCCGTGGCTGATGCGATGGGGATTTCTAAACTACATTCCACGCAGACCTCAATGTCTTCCCACGTCACGACACGCGACCCGGCGCTACATTCTGAACACACTGTCATTGCCGTTGACGCGTACTTTCCTTCCGCGCATGCTTGGCATGTAGTCTCAGACGTTGCACTCTCTGCATCGGAAAACGTATTGAAGGGACATGGAGTGCAAAAAAAACTTCCTTCCTGAGAGGCATAGGTTCCAGGGGGGCATGGTATGAATTCGCTTGCACCACCCAAACTGTAAGTACCTCTTGGAGAATCCGTGCAAGATTGTGCTCCCACTGTTGAGTATTTGCCTGCAGTACACATGGAACATATTGAAGCGGATGCCGCAGAATATGAACCCACAGCACACGGGAGGCATTCAGTAGAATACTCTAATGATTTGAAGGTTCCTGCCGGACATGACGTGCACTCCCCCTGACTCGTTCCCTCACATCCGGTTCTATATTGTCCAACTGGACATGAGGCACATGCGGTACATTGTACCGGAGACGTATCGGAGCACGCTTCACTTTCGTATTTACCACTTTCACATGCACCACAATCGTCACACAATCCGGCGGAGCTTCCGCTGCAAAGCTCGCTCCTGTATTGGCCGATCCCACAACTAGCACAATCACTACAAGCTTCGGTTCCTGATGTAGTTTTATATTTTCCAGCTTCGCATGCCGAACACGACCCTTCGCTTTGACCATCACAACCAAATCTATATGAGCCCTGATCACAACCTCCACAATCTAGGCATACTGATTGGCCAGATTCATGTTGATATTTTCCAGATTGACAAATTGTACATGTATCTAACGTCGTGGCTCCTTCCCCTGTAGAATATTTTCCAATCTCGCAGAATTCACAACTCCCTTGAGAAGTCCACGGGCCACATCCCGTCCTATATTGCCCAGCTGGACACGAGGCGCATGATTCACAACCCCCTTGAGAAGTACCTTCACATCCCGTGCTATACTGACCAGCTGTACAGACTTCACATGATTCACATATTCCAGCAAATGTGCCAGTGCATCCAGATAGATACTGGCCAACACGACAAGTTTGACAGGATTGACAGCTTCCTTCAGAAGTACCTCCGCATCCCGTATTGTATTGTCCTTCTGAACACGTGACACAATCGTGGCATACTGATTGGCCAGATTTATCTTGATATTTTCCAGATTCACAAATTGTACACGTTGTATTACCTCCTCCCCCCGTAGAATATTTTCCAGTATCGCATAATTGACAACTCCCTTCAGAATTATCTCCACATCCCGTACTATATTGCCCAGCTGGACACGAGACACATGATTCACAACTCCCTTGAGAAGTACCTCCACATCCCGTGCTATATTGACCAGATGTACAGACTTCACATGATTGACATTCACCAGCAAATGTGCCAGTGCATCCAGAGAGATACTGACCAACACCACAAGTTTGACAGGACTCACAACTCCCTTCAGAATTATCTCCACATCCCGTGCTATATTGCCCAGCTGGACACGTGGCGCATATTTCACATGTAGTTGCCGCTTCAACCATTGAATATGTACCGGGATCGCAATCGAGGCATACAGACGACGATGTGCCTCCGATTGTTGTAGAGTACTTTCCCCTGTCACAATTTTCGCAAACGGCTTCATTATCTGCATTAATCGACTCGCTCCATTTGCCTGCTAGACAGTCTGTACATACAAGTGTTCCTTGAATGTTATATTTCCCTGCGGGGCATCCATTACACGTACCCTTGAGTATACCACCGCATCCGGTAGTTTCATACCCAGCGGGACAGGAATCCAAGCAGCTCTGGCACAATTCTGTGTTGGAATCTAGATATTCGCCTTCCGCACACGAAATACATGTACTCGACCCGGAGAGGGCATACGTGCCACTGGCACAATCTGAGCATGCAGTTGCATCTGGATTGGATTTGTATGTGTTTTCTGGACATGACAAACAACTCCCCTGATTATTTCCACCACATTCTCCATTGGGTCTCATACCAACTGGGCATGTACCACAATCTTCACAAAATCCGGTGGAGTTTCCGCCGCAAGGCTCGCTCCTGTATTGGCCGATTTCACAACTAGCACAATCGCTACAAGCATCGGTTCCTGATGTAGTTTTATATTTTCCAGCTTCACATGCCGAACACGACCCTTCGCTTTGACCACCACATTCTGTATTGGTCATACCAACTGGGCATGTAGAACATGTTGTGCATTCTTCAGGACCAATTGTAATTTTATATTTTCCCGTTTCACATGCAATGCACCGGCCCGGGGTCAAAGGACCACATTCGATACGATAATATCCCTGTGCACAAGCGGGTTCGCATGCGTCACAAGATCCTGAATTTGTGTCGAAGTATAATCCAACATGACATGAAGTGCAGCTTGTTGATTGGGCTATAGAGTATGTACCACTGTCACATTGGGTGCATGCAGTCGATGGCGAATTACTGTATGTATTTTCTGGACATATTTCGCATTCTGACTGTCCCGTGGATACTTGGTACTTTCCAGCGACACAACTAAAAATTGCTGTACATTGATTGTCTACTTTCTCGTATCCGGATAAACAAATAAAATCCGTACGGTCACTTGTACTCACACTGTTATCTGGAATTCCTACACAAACATCATTTCCGACGAAATTTTTATATTCATTTTCCCAACATGCTGCGCAATAATATGGTTTACCGGTATATGACCAGGCTCTTTTGAGATATGAACCCTTGTCACATTCACAGTCTACAGGTACCGAGTAGAAAAATGTATCAGAATCGCAAATGGTGGGAATTGCAGTCGTTGGTGTCATATGAAAGCAAAACAACAAAACAAACATAATTCTGTTTAAAATTTGTGTACTACGTAAGTACATTATACAACTGTGTGTAAGTCTAATATACCTCAAAATGTGCACAGCCCAACACAGCATATATTTCCCGTAGACACTCTGTACATGCGCGGCCGGGACTGCGAGAGTGAGTTGGACGGCGGTGATTTTCGACACCGAGAAGACGGAGAATTTCGTGAAGGTGATGACGAACAGAATGACGATGACGGCTGTGGCGACGCTGTGCTGCTCTTCGAGGACGCAGCGTCCGAGCAGATCTTCTATGCGCTGGTGTGTGTGTTGCAGCGTGCGATGGTTTGTTATCTCATCTGCATGTCGTTCGTGGCCAGCTCGTCGCCCTACACCGGGCATGCGTCGAACCTGGACCACATTATGCTGGCGACGGACATCCTCTGTGTCGACGTGACGTCGGCGTTTTTCGTGCTCGGGGGTTTTCTGTGCGGTTTCGTCTACCACAGTGTGGGTCCGGAGGTGTGGGTGAAGATTCGCGCGCAGATGCTCGCCGCGATCTTCATCGACCTGTGGATCGCCGGGGTCACAGCGGTGCTGATCGGGTCGCTCGACGCGCTGATCAAGCACCGTTTCAAGTTTGTGGATATACCCTTTACGCTTTTTGAGCACGTCACTGCAGTGCGACTGTTTGACGTGCGGCAGGCCCCGGAGGCGCCGCATTCCCTCAACGTGTCGGCATGGCCTGTAATGTGCAGCGTGTGGTGCCTGATGAGCGTTGCGAGCACGTTTCATACAAACAACTTTCTCCGGGGCCACCTGGGGGCGGTCGGCAAGTACGCCATCATGGTGTTTGCGGTGATGGGCGTCGTGCTCTTTACTCTGTTTGGGATGCTGCATAGCCGGAGCAACATCTTCTATGCCAACGCAACGGCTTTCACGTACCGCACCCTCGAGTTCAATCTCGGGATCCACTTTTTCTACCTGCTGGACAAAAACGACGCGATCGTCACGAACCTGTTGACGCTGGTCCACCAGAGCAGTCCGGGTATCATTTTCGTGTTTGTGTGTATCTGGTGGTCGGAGATTGGCAACGAGGTTGTACTGGTCAATACCGTCGCAGGGTCCGGTGACAGTGGTCCAGACGCGCACATGGTCTGTCTCCGCATGTTCCCCCGCAACAACTGTCTGAGGGACCACCATGCGTTTCTTCTGCGCGGGTGCTTCCTGGGCATCACGCTCATCTCGCTCTTTGCGTACGAAAATAGCGCCAGACAGGCGTACGGGAGTTCCGGGGCGAGCAAGAGGGTGCTCGTGCAGGCGCGGGTGTGTGTGTCGGCGGTTGCGTTTGCGTGGCCTGTGTATCTCACCGTGCAGTTTATCTTCCAGATTACGTTTGGCGGGGATTTGGTGAATCGCAACATGCCGCTAATGAGCGTGCTGCAGACGACCTTTCTCCTTGCAAGCGCCACGCTGTACACACTTTTCGTGAAACCGCAGCTCACCTCCCTGCTACTGGAGGCGGTGCGGAACGCGAGGTCGGGGCCGCCTGCGGGGGCGTCCGAGGACGTGGAACTCAGCTCCAATTTCGGGTCCGAATACTCGGGGCCGTGAGGTCAGTCTGAATCGTTGTATTCGTCGTTCGCATAAGAAAAACTTGCATTGACGATAGAGACAGGGTCTGATGCGCGGTGTAATGTCGTGTCTGCCCTCATCATGGAACACCAACAAGCGCAAAATCATCGAGGCGAACAAGTCCAGTCGCCGTGTCAAGCGGGCGCACAACTCCGTGCAGACGGTCTCTCACATTGAAACTGTACGTCAGGCCGTCAAGCAGGCACTCGAGCAGTTGGACGATGCCGGCGATATGCCGCCCGTCGCGGTTCCTGTCGAGCTGGACCCTCTTCTAGAAAGTATTCCGTTCGTGCGCCTTCTGAGCAGCATTTCAGCGCCGCCTCCGAGCGGCGACGTCGCGCTGGTGACGCGCAAGTACGAGGAGCAGTTTATGCGCGAGTGCCGCACGAACAAGGAGCGTAAGTGCGTCATGGGGCCGCAGTGCGAGTGCATGGTACTGGACCAGACACAGCCCTTCGTGGGCGTGCAATTTGTGCTTCCCACCACACTGAACGCGCCTGCGGTGGACCTTCGCGACGGGATGTGTCTGCTCTGCCTGCGCAAGACCACGCAGATCCTCTTCTACCAGACGATTGAACGCGGTCACACGGTGAACGCGCTGATTCAAAAGCACGGCAATGTGTGCGACGAGCCCGGGGAGTATCACCACAACGCAATGCTCATCTGCCCCCCGCACGGCCCCGTGCACTGTATGCCGCTGCCCATGGTGGCGCATCAGCGCAGCAACTACGAGGTGGTCAAGAAGCAGGGGGTGTTTTGGGTGGTGCAGAAGAACGTCGGGTATGAGGATTTTACCTGAGCCCTGTCGCCTCAAGTGCGCCGTCGTGCGCCCGGCTGTTCCGTGACGGCTGGGCGGACGTGGACGCGACAGGGCTGTTGTTTTCGCGGCAACCCTACCTCGACAGTATACTTGCACTGACCACCGAAAGTGACCCCGACAGCAGGGAAATCGTGAACATCGTACAGACGCTGATTACAGAAATGCACGCGTCGAGCGACGCGAACGCTGAGATGCACGCCGAGATGGACCGCTACTGGTTCGCGATGATGCTGATTGCGATCAAGTCACCGCTCCTAAAGAAGATGGGATGGCGGCGGTTCGTGCTCTCGCGCACGCACGTCTTCGGGATCCAGGACGTCATGGACATCGGCCCGTACGTTCGCAAGCTGTCGATGAACCGCGCGATCTCGAGCGACATCATGTGCCGTATCATCCAGTACAGTCTGCCGTATGTCAAGCACAACCGCCTCAACTTTCCGCGCTACAAAGACATGTCCATGCACGTGCTCGTCGGTCTCGTTCACATGGTGCTGGTGCTTCTCCTCGGCCTCTGCTTCCCGTCGAGTAAGAAACCGGTGTGGCACATCCGCTTCAGCGTGCTTACCTACATTCAGACGCTCCTCAGTAACGGATCGCAGTACGACCTCTATCTCTTCTGCATGCACAACGTCAACATTGTGCGCATCGCGGTGATCGAGTACTTTGTGTACTTTGTACAGAACAATATGCCGTGCGAGTACGATACATTGAACCTGATGTTCGGGACACACTGCAACGTGTATGTCGTGTTTCGACAGTTTTGCACGAATATTGATACCTTCAGGGTCCATGCACTGCAAGTGGACAAACTTTGCTGGTCGGAGTTGAACGCGAAGGCGCACAATGTGATTGAAAAGTGCAACCGTTTATGCAAAAGCAAGCCGCGGATCAACGTGTCGAAACCGAGCACATTTGACAAGTCCAACTTCGAGTTGTCTCTTAAGTTGTTGCACTATCCGAGATTCAAGCATGTGTTCTACTACAAGATGATGCATCCGTCGATTACCATGTCCGATGTGTCACGAATGACATTCTTGCACGAAAACATCAAGCCCATTGCGTTGCCGGCGGCGATCCAACAGCTACAATGCAGACACGTGCTAGCCGCGATGGACAGGGACACCAAGATGTACCAGCACTGCCTGAATGTGTACGTGTGCTTCCGGTGCCTACCTAGCGAGCAATGCATCAATACCAACATGCGCATTGATGTGCACGGACAAATTTTCTGCAACACGTGCCACCAGAAAGACGCCCTATTTTGCATCAACATCTTTGGGCGCCTACTGCGAATCTTCCGGCATATCTACTACCTCTGCCACCATTGCCTGAGCGTGCACGAGTGGCATGGTGTTGGCTCTGAGTTCTTTTTGTGTCCAGTGAAGCGTGTCGTGTGCAAGTCGAGGAGGTTGCTGTGCCAGATTTGCACGCGCAACATAGGTGTCACGACTCATTCGGTCCTGGACACCAACATCGGCGTGATGCAGACAGTCGCTCTTTGTCAGCGGCACGGTCCACGCGAGCACGAGCATGTATGGAATCACAACCTCGATGCCTTCCTCAACTGCGTCAAGAGGAGACTCGCGTTCAGGGGCTACCGCACGTAGCTCGTGTACTGTAAGTTCGTATCCACATTTAATTGTATATACCAATAAACGCGACCCCGTATGAGTACGACTGACGAGGCGCATGTGGACTTTATGCACGTGAGCACGTACGTGCCGGTAGTGTTTCAGCTACTGCGAGCCAGTGTTTTCTTGACTCTCCTCGAGGCGGTCGTGCGTGTACAGCAGCACTTTGCAATGTTGATTGCACTCACAGCATTCATAGTATACCTAGACGGACGCGCTTTTTACAGTGAACGCCTGAACCGGGCCTGCGGCTTTTTAATTCCCACGGGACTGGTGTTCTGCGTGAACAAGGCCGTGTTCATACAGTTTGCCACATGCAGCATGTCGCATGCCAGACTGGTTGCCTACTATGTGTTCTCCACCGCGTGGGCGACGTGCGGCCTAGGTATGCTCGGCATGCTCAGCATGGACACGCTCGCTGACGTGCAGTCGCGCGTGAGCTCGCACACGTTCATCCTGGTGTCGGGTGGTCTCGGAGTGGCCAACGTGTACATGGACTGCCACGTGAAGCCCATGTACGAGCTCCTGATCCGGGTTGGGCTTTTCTATCTGTTCACAACTTCGTTCATCTTGCTGCACTGGACCTCGCAGCGAACACACCACACCGTGTACGAGTCCATTGGCAAGCACATCACCTTGCACATCCTTTTTGTGGACCTCTATGTCGTGATATGCAGTGTTGTGCTGTTTATTCTCTTCCACTTCTATGTGATACAATCGCGGCGCCAGAAGAAGGCACCTGGAGCTACGGGGTTCACCGCAACCATGGTCATGTCCTCTTTGAAACACGACGCCACACGGCCACCGACTCAGCGTCCCCCATCGGCTGCGCCTGGGCAGCCCGATGATTCTGTGCTGCATGAACTCATTGCGGCGAAACAAGCCATCAACATGGTCTAGGTTGCTGGTCCTTGTCTGGCCCTGAAACTTGCCTAAACTTGAAACTTGGACATGAACAGAGATTCCTCCCGCCGTTTCCGCAGCGCCTTGCCCGTGCAGGGCCGGCGGTGCACACGGCATCGCACGCTGGACACCTCCCGCGGCCACCCGCGCACACTGTCGCCGCAGATGAAACATTCCTGTAGGATCTTTGTGGTGTGTGTATGTTGCTTGCCAGGGATCTCAGGGTCGATGTCGTCATTGTCATTGGCGCGATTCTCGAAGTACGCATGATTGAAGAAGGGCCGCGACATATCCGTGGGGCCCGTGACGACGCACGGTACAATAAGCCCGCGGGAGTGGTGCAGTGTGGTGATGCGGTCCAACACTTTGTCAAAGCGGGTGTCCGTCACAAAGTTGGTGTCCTGATAACGGGGCATGTGCAGCATGAAAACAACGCTGTCGCCCTTGATGCCTGAGCAGTGCTGCATGGCGCGTGGCGGTGTGCTCGGTTTTGGAGTTGGAATGCTTTGTGGACGGGCTTTTCAAGGCGGGTTGAAATACGACTGGGGTTGTTTTACTAAACATAACTTGACCTACTACCAGGGAAATCGACTTGCTACCAGAAATAGACTTGCTACCAGAAATAGACTTGCTACCGGAAATAGACTTGCTACCAGAAATAGACTTGCTACCAGAAATAGACTTGCTACCAGAAATAGACTTGCTACCAGAAATAGAATTGCTACCAGAAATAGAATTGCTACCAGAAATAAACTTGCTACCAGAAATCGACTTGCTACCAGGGAAATCGACTTACTGTGGAAATGCAATTAAAGGCATTTGTTGCGGATCGACTGGTCTCCACGAACCATTGCGTGGAGACACCCCGGGCGCGCGCCACCAAAACGACACCAGAAATAGAGCCGTGCATAGAACGAGGATGAGTACAAAGATGGTGAAGTCAGATACGGTTGGGTCGCTGTAGTAAACCCACATCCTATGTCCACTATGTTCCATCAATACCAACACCCAGTACTCTTTGGTGGTTGATGTCGGTGTCGATTGGGGTGGAGTATCCCCGTTGGTCCTATTAGTCACATTGGAAGCATTCTGCTCCATTCTAATTCAAGGCCATTGGTATATATAAAAATATTATGCTCATTGTTCACACTGACAACCTCAAAAACTATAATGTCTGCAAACGCAGAAATGATTTCTCTTCCGCATATTCCAAACCTGTCAGTCGAACAGGCTATTCTCGTGACTGTGCGGGCCGCACAGCAGGCCATGCATGCACTGGGCTCGGCGCAACGCGAAAGCGTTTATGAAAGCGCAATGAGCAAGACACTGTTTTACCAGAACATTCCCTTTCTCACGCAGTGTCCCACGCGCAAACGCGCCGCCCCGGGTATCAGCGCTGCGACGGGACCAGCGGACATGTTCATCGCAGGGTCGCTCGTGGTCGAACTCAAGGCGGGCCATTCGCGCATTCGGCGGGAGCACATCGACCAGGTCATGCGCTACTACGCGAGCATCGCAGAGGAGCACAAGGAGGTACGCGACAACGAGTTGGTTGCGATGGTTATCAACTTCAAGCGCGGCGCCGACGTTGTGCAGTTGTGGGATAGCCGACGTCAGATCGTGACGTCGCTACACGTGGACCGTAGCAACATCAGCCCCTTTGCGTTGCTGGGCACGCCTACTGAAGAGTCTGCGCCGATAGAGTATGATGATATGCAGTGATCTCAGTGATCTCAGTGACGAGTAGAGATTTTATTACCAATAAAACATTGTGTTTGGTGTGACTTATTCATGCAAACAGTTTTGGTACGTAGCGCTGTAGACGAGCAATCTTCTGCCGATGCACAGCCTGAATGCGATTGAAATGCGCATAGTCAACCTTGGGCGCCTTTAGTGCTTTCGCGGGCTCGAACGAGCGTCGCTTGATTGCCGTCACTGCCTTGGCCTTCCGTATGTCCGCGCCGTACACCTGCTGCACCCCTGACAAACCGAGCAGACGGCGCGATGCTGTGGGAGGCGGTGAGCTCGACACGGACCACGCGAAGCTGACGACTGTCGTGTCCTTGAGGCCAATGGGCGAGGCGCCCGGCCACTGGAAGATGGGCCAGATCCAGTAGGTCTGTGCATGTGCATTCGACGTGAGTGCGGCCGTGGCGGCGCGAAAGACCTCTGCCGATGTGGTGTCGTCTGCAAAGATATTCCCCTTGAGCCACTCGAGGTCGGCGTCAGAGTTCGTGAATCGCCGCACAAAGTACAGGTTCGGGCTGGTGATCCGAATTTGTGCGCCATCGAGCGTCCAGTCCCGCGTGGTGACGCAATTGTTGGTTGATTCGGGGGAGGGGTCGTACCCGTCGTCCTCCAGTGGACATGCCGCAAGCAAATTGGGGTCGATCACCACCGCGGCGCGACCACCAGCGACACCTGTCATGGTGTTGCTGATGTCCGGTGGCAGCACACTGTCGTCGAGTGCGTGTGACATGTACATGTCGTCAAGGTTGATGTACTCGCTTGTAAATTCTGCAAAGTATGCGTCTGCCGCCGCGTCGCGGGGCGCCAGGACGAGTGTCATGAGCGCGTCCGGCATGCCAATCGACGTGGTGTTGTCAATTGTAAACGTTCCGTCAATGACAGTGGGCTCCATGCCCTGACCGCGGTACACAGTGGCGGCAATGTGATCGGATGGCGAAAACTCCTTGGCGACCGCGCTAGAGCACACATCGGTTGGCTCATGGCTCGTTTCAAAGTTGAGCGTGGACAGGATTGTACGCCCGTCGGGCGTCGTCGTGTTGAGCAACGTGTTGACGCGGAACGAGGTCACTGATTCGTCTGCCCACTCGGGCAAGGGAAGCACGTACGACGCCCAAGTCTGCACCTGGCCCTCGGTCGTCACGTACGTCTGTGGCACGCAGAGCGGGTACTGTGTGAGACACGAAGGGTTCTCCAGGGCGTTGACACGCTCCTGCATGTCTGCACAGTCGGTGTCGAGGAGCACCTGTCGTCCGTTGATGGACGCATTGATGCTGTTGAGACCGTGGCCTGTGTCGAGGAGGTACTCCACGAGCACAATCCGGGTCGTGGGGTCATGCTGCACGCGCTGTGTCCAGAACGAGACGTGACGGGCCACAGAGTAGCTTGTTTCACGCGAGATTGCCAGTTGGTCGCGGTTGTTTTCGATTAGGTGGAACTGGTCAAAGATGACCTGGTTGGTGCCCGTTCCATAAAACAGCATGCCAACGCCAAACGTGTACTGTGTGCGGGCTCCCTCGATCGGGTGCACGACCTCCTGTTCGTACGACAAAGGCGCCATGTTCACGTTGTCGATTTCTACATACTCACGGATACGTGCATGCGGAATCGTGATGACAATGTTCTGTAGCAGACTGTTTTCGACGTCGGTGACCGTTGACGTGACGCCGTCGGTCTCGTCAAAAACGAGGTAGTCGTTGTTCTCCTGAAGGTTCTGAGGCACTGTGTAGTGCTGCTCAAGGTTATCTAGGCATATCGTGTTTGTCGTCGAGGACAACAGGCACGTGTTGGCACTGTCACCAGTGGACCACTGTGGGCCGTCGTTGGTGGTGCGCTTTGTGAGGTATAGAACGCGATTGAATTGGTTAATGGGGTCATTGGGGTCGATGCGCATACTCTGGTACGTAAACGTCCACTTGTTTGCTGCTATGTCGTAGTGCACGTCACTAAGCATCGCCAGCGTGGGCACGGACCGCGGGACGGTTTGCAGGTAGGGCGATTCCACGTCGACAACGCGGCTGGCAGTGGCTTCGATCACGCCAAGCGTTCTGCGCATCGTTCCATCGACATCTTCGGCGGCAGCGTCAATCGCCGCCGTCAAAGCGTCCATTTCGGCATAGGACTTTGTCTGTACAGTAACCAGCACGGACTCTGGGCGCGCCGGGCGCAACACGATGGCCAACATGAATAGCAACTGCGCCACACTCAGGGGTGGTCGGCGCATTGACACATGACCGTGGCTCTTATATGTGACAACCGGTGCATTCCAATGACGGTATTGGAGGGAACGAATTCAATCAAATGCGTAACATTAGACCACTCACAAACGTTTGGCCAGGATAAAGCTGCACATGCAGAGGCGGCAGATATTTTGGGGGTTTTTTGCCCTTTTCGTGTTCTCGTCTACTTCCGTGCACGTGGGACAGGAAATTGGGGCGACCATCACCTCACTGTCGCTACAGACACCACTCGCACCCATGCAGCACCGCCCGGACTCAAACTCGCTGTTCTCAAACTGCAGAATGTCCAGGTCCAGCTCGGTGCGGCAAAAGGGGCATTTGTGACGGTTGCTGCGTACATAAAGACGACAATCAATCGTCCCCGTGGTCATTAAAATCGAGCGTTGTCCGTCGATGTTGTATGTGTTGTCGATGTGCATACCGATGCGGATGTTCAGGAGGTCGCGGTTCAGTCCATACGAGTTCATGTGTGCAATGTACTGTACGCGTTGCATCACGTCACTTGTGACCCTCTCCTTCTGTTGGAAAACATGCCACATCACGGGGTCGAGTAGGTTGGAGTTGTCGCCCTCTGAAACGTCCGACCCGATCGAGATGGCGCCCATGAACTCTTGTTTGATGCAGATGTGGGCGATCTTGGCCCAGATTCGCTGTGAAATGTAGTGCACCTGGTTCTTCGACCCAATCGAGGTGGTGTTCATCTCGCGCGTCACTTGGCGCAAGTCTCGCAGTACACTTTGGTATAGATCGTCGAACAAGATCCGGGGTTCAGACTGGGTTCGGAGCGTGTTGATAAACTCGTTGGCCGTCCACTTGTTCCTGACGTTGGAATACAGGTCGACCATCATGGGAACGTATGACACCACATCATTCGAGACGACCGTGTTGTCCTGCATGTAGACTTCGGTCATTTGGCTGGACAAAGTTGGCGTGTTATCATCAACGCGTGGCACCGTCAAGGGAGTGGCGTCACCCGAAGGTGGGTTTGCCTGTTCTTCGCTTCTGTCTACTGCAGAGTTGACTGTGGGGCCGCCTGCGTTCAACCGCCTGCGACGGGGCCGCGCACGCGTGCCTCGTGCTCCCGGCACGTCTGGGCGGAGATTCACAGTGGCGTCACGAGCACTCATGTCCTCGTAGTGCGATGTCAAAAGACGGTATTGATGCGATAAATCGTTCAACATTGGATTGATCACTGTCGCCATTCGAGTGACGACGTCGGTGGGAGTGGTGTTTTGGACAATCAGAGGTGTGAAAGCGGCAAACTCATCGGCCAATTGACGCAGCATGGGACCGACAAAGTTCCCGAGACGATCACTGGCAAGGTGGTGGTCAATCGGTGTTGCGTTGTGCACGAGATTGGTGAGCTCCTCTCGCGTGTTTCTGATCAAGGGCATCACCCTGTTCTCGAAACGGGCAAACTCCTCGCGAATGCTGACTGTGCCAGAGCTCGTGGTCACGGCGACCGCGGCATGAAGAGTCGCCGTGTGCCGTCGATTGGTAAAGCGACGCACATTCCGCGCGGGGGCGTTCTGCGCGGGGACGTTATGCGCAGAGACATTGTGCGCGGGGACAATTCGCCCGGAGCGCCTCGGTTGCGTGGGCATGCCGCGGGTGTGTGTTTTGGGGATTGGGTTTTGAAACAGGGGCAATAAAATACGAGTGGCGGTGGGCGGGAAAAGGGGTGGCACCAAAAATACAAAAACGCAACGTTTCATTTGACAAATTTACTACCAAGGTGTACTAAAGGTCAAACGGGACGGGCAAAAAGGCGCGAAATTTGTCGACGGGCTCAGAAGATAGATGCCGGAAATAGAATGCAAGTGATCTCGTAATCTCCGGAAATACGGGACGGGCAAAAAGGCGCGAAATTTGTCGACGGGCTCAATAGAGGGAACTTGAAAAAATTTAAGCGAGGGGTTACAGAGCGCGAAACAACTTCCACGTCTAACATGGCAGCAGACGAGGAGTTTGATTCCCTTCTTGACAATGTCTATGAGGACGATCTCAACACCGTCACGCACACGCGCGGCAGCACGGCGAGAGCAGCGCCTACGGCGCGTGGGCGGGGGCGTCGTCGGCGCCGCGGTGGTGGCAACGAGAGACTCGCAGACGAAAACGGAACAGCGGAGGAGGAGGGCGGTGAAAACGACGAGTCCACGCGAGCCAAGAGGCGCCTGATCCTGCGCGAGCTCACCCCGGTCGATTTCGTGGGGCGCAACAATGCGTCTAATGCCATCGCTGAAACCGTGCACGAGCTCGCTTTCATCAACGCCATTTGGAATCGCGACCACTGCACAATGAACAATTCTGTCCCTGCCAAAGTGCGCAGAGAGCTTTTGCAATCAGTCGCTGCAGAGAAGTGGGTGAACAACCCGGACCGCCGTAAACAGCTCAGTCGATGGGCTGCGCCACTGGACACGACTCTGCCCCTGCGCACGCTTCCAGACGACCAGGGCGACGTGTACGTGCAGAATGACTATGCCGGGGACGTGATGCGCTCGTTCCAGCTGACGTCTGATGCGAGCAAGCCGTTGCACATCCCATCGACTGCCTGGTCCACTGCGTGTTTTCCACGCAACGAAACCGACGCCAGCTACGATGCCTTTTTCAATGAAGGTCCGAATGGCGGTCGCGAGGGCTGCGTCGAGTCGGTGTTGTTCCGTATTGACAATGTGGAGGACGTGAATAGTGGCGAGGTGAATCCGGACCTTATGAACTTCATGTACCTGCTATCGCTCGCTCTCTGCAAGGACGACAGTCAGCACATGTTCTATGGGGTTCAGACCGAGTTTACCGACATCATGACACGAAAAAACAAAAACGTGCACATCTGCAATGTGCGCCAGCGCGCTCCGAGCCGCATCGAGGCCGTACGGGCCACTCAACGCCTGTCTGCCTGTGAGACGCTTGACGAGCATCTCCGACGCAAGTTGACCCTTTACAAGCACCAGTTTGACATGGAATGCGAGGGCATCAACGTCCTCCCAATCAATGACATTGTTCACCAGGAACATGGTGTGGCCATGACGCTGTTCGACGCGGACGACACCCCGCAGCTCAGCAACCCCGACTCTCTCGTGTGCTCGTCGCAATGGACAAACGACCCCGCCATTGCCGGCCATGATCTTTCGGATGTCGACAATCAACCTGAGACCTTTACTTCGAGTGGTCCTCCGTGTCGTATTTTCTACACGGTACATGTTGTCCCTGGCATTGGCAGCAACGGTGAGACCGTCAAGTACTACATGCAGACCGTGACTGTGCGCGGGACGGTAATTGGTGTGGACCCGCTCGTGGCCATACGCCAGGCCTGCAAGATGTTTGAAGACATTGGTCCAACATTGCTGCGCATCGGCAAGCACATGTGTGACATGATGCAAACTACAAACCACGACTTTATCGACAGACTCTTCTCAACGGGCAGCGTCTTCAACTGTGTCAATATCTTCGAGCCCGCCAATTTACTCGAGGCCGTGTTCCGCCGCGCGGCACGCGACCACGTCACCAACATTCACTTCAAAGGGCATAGATTGAACCTCAACGACGTGTCTGAATTGGACGATTGGAATTTGTTCAAGGCGGCTATTATTGAAGAGCGAAAGGAGTACTACGACAAAATCAAGCAGAAGACTGACCTCGTACTCGCACAGAGGAGTGGCTTTGAGATGTCGCGCGAGCCGGATACCACATTTGCACCGGTCGTCTACACTGGCGCACACGCCCGTCTGGTGAACGAGAAGACACTGAACGCACTCCGAAAGAAGGCGATCCATGAACTGCGCCGGCGTGGGTGGCAAGAGTTTTTTGAAGACCACTACGACGAACGCAGAGAAGACGAGGACATGAACCAGCACTTGAGAGAGCTGAAGGAGCAGTTTGTCACTGACCACGCAGACGGCACTCAGTGGCACGCTGAGACTGAATCGCAATTGAGTCACTACGAGCTGACCAAGACAGCGATGCTCTACCACACGGACGACAACGGCATGCGGACTTTCGCCTTTCCGGTCGCAGGTCCACTGAACTTGACGGGTCCTGGGACCGTGGTGTTTGAGTTCAATATGCAGTCACAGATACCATTTGACAAGAAGACGGGGGTTGAGATCAAAAAGGAGCTCCTCCCGGATTCACCCTTTATGTTCAACCCCCTTGCGAGCATCTACGTTGAGCAACACCTGCACATGGACCGCTTCGACAACTACTGGGACTTGAAATGCGAGCACGTGCCGACGATTAATCACCTCTTGGACCAAGACTTTGAGCTCCCCCAGCATTTGCTCGTCATGCGCATGCAGATCGTCGACGCGATGGCGTTTGTGGCGAAGCGCCATGACCAGTCACAAACACTGCGAATCACGCAAGTGGAGGAGCTGGTCGGTGCGAGCGTGCGCGGGGGGAGGACGGTGCGCATGGTGCTCGACGAGATCCACAAGGGCGCGGCGCTCGGCACAATGATGCGCCAGCGCGAACTTCTGCTCAAGACGTGGATCTCCAACGAGCGCCGCCGCATGTGCACGAGTGACCTGCGGCACATGGGCACGCACCTGCAGATTGTCAATGACTTGAAAACACAGGGAATCAAGTCGAGTGCAATGTGGATGCGCTGCGCGGCAGACAACAACACGCACATTCAGAAGCAGGGCTGCGCACACCGCTTCGCGAGCGACTCCGCCCGTGCAAACGAGCTATGGTCCGCGGGTATGTACAAGCTGGACCATGGTCTCTGCACTATGAACGTGGCGCTTCTCCTCACGTTTATCAATGGCGTTTCGAGCTATTTCAGCCGCAACGACAAGGCGGCGGTTGGGTATCCCATCCTCCTTTCCGACTGTGGTATGCAGGTCACGCAGGCAGAGATCACCGCGTTCGGGCTCAAAACGAGTGTGGTGCAGAAAAAGAGCTCTGGTGCTGGTGCCGACCTCCTCCTCCTCGTGGGCACGACGATTCAGCAAGCGTACCCAACGAACATCCCATTTCCAGTCGCCTTGCGGTCCTACATGGTGCAGCGTGACAATCAGGCCAAAAACCTCAAGAAAGTATCCCAGCTGGCGTGGCGGCAGATCGGCAATGTCGCCGTGTGGCGCGACGATTCCGGGATCATCAAGAACATGACGCGCAGCCAATGCTCCAAGATCGGCCAGATCTCGGCCATGACAGAAACCATGAAGATGCAGTCCAACAACGAGGGTGGCGGCAACACCTTTGGTCGGGCAGAACAGGCGGTCGGCAATCCGCTCCAGCGCGCCGTTGGCCCGCAGGAGGAGGCGTGGTCGACGACGCAGAACTTGAGCAACCAGAACCTCGAGACGCTTTACAACGGCATCCCGCTTTTTCTGCTCGCGGGCAACCGCCCCGACGGACAGTTTCCGCCGAGTGCCCTGGAAGGCGGCCGCCTCAAGCCCTGCTTTGCGGCCGTACAAGACCATCACGGAAAAATGAAAGTTTTTCGCAATCAGCCGAATCCGGCGGTTCAGGCGTTGGCGGCAGGCTCTGCAAGTGACTGGAACTCTTCCTTTATCGACCCCGCACACAAGGACACGGAGGTGAAAATTGCCAATAAGGACATGACAGAGCAAAACGTGGTGATGCTCGCGGCGATGTGGGCCACACAGCCGTTCTCGTATATCAAGTCTGCCATGCGACTCGACTACGAGACGCGCACTGACAATCTGCGTACCAGCATGCAAAACGTGATCCAGAATTTCATGATGCTGAGTCCCGGGCTGCGTCGCGGCGAAACCGCCGGCGATATGAACAGGAAAACAGACGTCTACATTCGTGTCATGACAGAGGGCGCCTTCAGTACGGTCGACGTTCCGGGACTGCATTCGCAACAACAGCTTCTGCTGGCGTTCCAGCGGCGCGCGGAGCTCCCGTGCATCGACCACAACGGCAACATCGTACTGAACCTCGAGGCGGCCTTCGAGGACAGCTTGCTCGCAATGCTCGACATACCGGTGTCGATGAACACGATTCTCAGCGCACTCTACCTCTCCATGACGACCTACCTCCTTAACGTCAACGTAATGATCGCCTCATGCTTTTTCCTCTTCTGTACGCGCTGCGTCACACACTGTCCCCTCCATGTGTTCGCCACGGCTGCGCACGGTCTGGAGCTGGACAAAAAAGAGGAAGAGCAGCTCCATAGCAGCTTCAGATACTTTGACCGCATGTGCCACAGCAGCGGCAGACCGAAAGGTGGCACTGAGTTGCTCAACATGGGGTGGTTTGGCACGCAGTACACGGTCGAGGACGTGCTGTTATGGCTCGACTTCAAGCAGCACGAGGAATTGCGTGACGACATCATCGTGTTCCACAACCGCAACCCAGTTGGTCACCAGCGTTCGACATTCGCTCTCGTGCAGGAGCACAGGTTTCTGGGCCCTCCGACGTCATGGGGTTCGACACGCAACCGCAACAAGGGATCCATGTTGTCCGTCAAGGTTTCTTCGATGCAAGAGCTCAAGCTTCTGTTCCTCGCAGAGATGCAAAAGGAAGTCAGTCACAACCAGCGCAAACAAGAGTGGCAGCGCAGCCACACCTCGTCCCTGTCTGCGCAGACGATCGCTTACTTCGTGGACACCCAGCACTTTTGGGATACCGTGGGCAAGGGCACGCGTTTTCCACAGACACTGCGCATGAGCACCGACGAGAACGACACGCCACACATTGCCACTCAGGAAACATCCAACTTTTACTGTTCGCTGCTCAACGACATGTCCAATCTGTACGGGTTCATTGAGCACGTGCTGCAATATTTTCATCTCCCACGCAACACGAGCCGCAAGGAGCTCTTTGAGTGCGTTTTTGCAAGTCAACGTACCACCTGTATCTCCGGGAGAGGCGCTGGCAAGCAGCACGTCTTTCCAGCCTCCCCGGCATGGAAAGAGCCCATTATTCCCAGCACAGGCGAGGGATACGAACCCTTCAAAGTGGAGCTGCGCCCGTATGTACTTTCGCCACAGCAGAGCGCGCCCATGCCGAGCGGTGTACACGTGGTGCTCGGCGTCGACGTGCTGTGGTTGATGCTTTCCCAGATCTACACGGGCGCGTGGGTTCAAAAGACCACGGCCATGTGCGAGATTCGCGTGCACCTCAACAATATGGGGTTTGCCGCGCAATCGCTGCTCGGTCTCTTCATGTGTCTGCAAATGGAGTTGGCCAGCGTCCCCGTCCTCAGTAACAACAGTATTACGCTCTTCAGCCCATGCAGCATCCACGAACAACATCTCGTCAAGGTGCCTTTCAACGAACGCCTGCACATCGACTTCAACGAGCAGGACACGACCATTTTGGACGGAGGGGAACGAGTAGCCGCCAAGCTGTTTGTCAACATCGCGAGCGCCTGGCGAAAGTCCAGTGCCTTCACCTTTGTGCGATGCAAGGATGACTCGACTGTCATGGCATACGCTAACCAGATTTACACCGAGAAAGACGTGCGTGTGCCGGAACACGAGCGCGTGCTCATGCCTATCGTCATGGAGGCGGTCGCACACATGAACGTGGTGAAGTATATGCAAATCTTTACTGCTCGTTTTCATACCGCCTACCCCGCGGTGGTAGACGCCCTCGTCCACCGCGGCAACGTACAAAACATTTTCATACTGGCTATGCAGCTCGGTGGGCGCTCATTGAACGCCGACTTTATGCTGCATTTGTCGCTTGAGCTCACGTGGAGTACGACCCGCGAGGAAGAGCTCCCGGTCATGACGCTGGGGGATAATACGTGCGTAGCCGTGCTCAAGCGCCGCGGTAACGTGTTTACGCTCGAGTCGATGACTGTGACTGCCACGATTAACTGTGAGGCGTGGGATGAAGTACTGCGAGATAACGAAGCGAAGCCGCTCACGACACTACCACTGAGGACGCAGGTGCAGTGGCGCATCGACGAGCTCGCTGTGGCGCAGAGTCGCGGCGTGTATTTTGAGGATGGGTTTGCACACATGCGCCGACCCCGCGACCCCCTGCCACAGTGCACGGAGTGCGTGCCCATGGTCATCATGCCGCTCTGCCAGCACCAGGCTCTGGTGTGCGTGCAGCCGAATCTCACACAAATCGAACTATGGGATACCAAGATGGAGCAGGCGCGCTTCGTGACGCGGGTGGGTGTTCGCGAGCTCTTCCATGCCCACGAGCCCATGCGATGGACCATACAAAACAGCGTCAAGTGGCTCAATGACCAAGTCGACATCATGCCCCTCGCACGAGTCGACGACGAGATCCATGTTGTGGAGTTTCCTGATGGAACAATGCAGTTTTGGGTCTTTACGGCTGTAACTGCTACTGCAGAGAATGACCGCCGCGACAGGTTCTTCTTCAATAGCCGAGCACACCTCAAGTTCGCGCTCAACAAAAACCAGGGCTTGGCAATCAGTGCCGAGGAGCGCACCAACTGGACGCACTGTCCGTGGCTGTTCGGGTACGACTCGTATGCCACGCTGACGCAGCCCAACATGTTTGAGCGGGCGCAGCGCAACCGCGGCAGCGACGTTGCGGACTGCACATTTTCAGTCTACAAGGACGACGCGTACGAGCAGATGCTCCCCGTGTATCAGCGGGCCCTGTCACAGAGCACACAGCTGCAACAGATGCAATCTGGCTCGATCATGAATTCTACCGTGTCGCAGTCCAACGCCAGGATCCGCGAGCTTCGCGCGACCCTCGAGCGCACCAGGGCCACCAAGGAGGACTTGGCGACCCTTCAGGTTCAGGTCGGCGGGAGCGAGACGTTTGGCCTCGGCGTGGCGGACCAAGAGGCGCGCGAGCACTCCCTCGGCATGCTCGTGCATCACACGGACGCGGCGCAGTGGCTCAAGGACGGACATCACCGCGTGTCGTTTGCGTTCCGTAACAACGTGTATAGCAACACCATCGACTGGTCGTCGGCGCTCATGTGCATGGTGCGCGAGGGCCACCGCCTCTACATGCGTGTGACTGACGACGTATACAGAGACATACGGAACAAGGTGAAGAACGCGCAGTTTCCAGACCCCTCACAATCACACCTAGTCAATGTCGAGCGCGGCGCAGTTCTTTTGGAATGCTACTACGTGGTTGGTGCGGCCAGTCGGACGTACTACCAGACGTTCGACGACCTGGTGGTCGACGTGATCATCATGATTCACAAAAGGCAGATGGGCGCACAAGAAGAAGAGCACTACGACGACAGGAACACTGAGTGCAAGTTTTTCTACCAGGTACAGGTCAAGAAGAACGACCAGATGATGCTGTCGCTGCGCCCTCTCGATGGCATGCAGTGCGCGAAACACCTCGTTATCAAACACGCACGTCAAAGGTCGTGGGGTCACAACGAACCACACAATAACATGGACATTGAAGATGACGACGACCTCATGGACATTGACAGTGGTCAGTCCACTGGTGTAGTCTACTGGGAGTGATTTTATAATAAACATGATAATCATAGTGATCATATCATTTTTTCCGTAGCCTCAGCGTTCCGGGCATACCAAGTAGTGGCGGTAATGTCCGAGGCAAATGAGCCCGAACGCACACCCGACATGCACGCGACGATGGGATACCCTGTACGGGACCTACAAATGATCCAAACACCCCCTCCCATGAATTACAGTGGCAAAGTTTCTGTGCGGTACATAAAAACGTTGATAGTAATCGTCTTTGTAGTGTCGTGTATCCAGGCACAAATCCAGCTCATGTGCGCCTTGTACCTGCATCAGCTGGTGGAACATTTCAAGACAACTGTGTGATAAAAAAGATAAATTCACTTATAAAAACCCTCAAATTCAATTCCGGGTAGGGTGCGTACAGCAACTCCAAACTAAATATGAGTCGTCGAGTCGTCAGGGCGACAGCCTGTGGAAAGAGGTCCTGGGTTCGATTCGGACTCCGAGTGAGTTCGTCTCCGGATTCAGACTAAGGACGTCTACAGGTTTAGCACTATCCGTACGGTACGGTTGTACCAGGAAGTGTACTGGCCCAAACACACCCTGTTTTTTATGCACATTTTTAGTAAACCATATTTTATTGTTCGTACAGACCACGCGCCGCATCACACTGACAGCAACTAAACGCGAATGCTGCCTGTGGCGGCTCCGTGACGGTGCCAAACCCACACGAAAAGCATCCAATGTTGTTTCCACCTGACGCATAAAACCCGTTGTCACACGGGCTGCATTCGGCGCCGTCGTCTGCGTTGTTGGCCGGGTCGCCGTGTCCCGGGATACACCTGCAGTTGCCTCGCTCGGTGCTGCCCTGTGTCGAATTTTTGTTGGCCGGACACTGTTCGCACGCAGGCCGCTGAACCTGCGGGTTGCCCGTGGACACCGCGCCCCCCACTGAAAAGGTTCCATTGCCACATAACGAGCATGAACCTCCGCCGTCGGGTGATCCAAAGCCGGGACGACAGTTGCACGCAAAAGGCGAACCAGATCCCACAGGGGAGCGCTCGTTCGGACCACAAGGAGTGCATACTGGGGACTGCGCCAGGGAGTACGTGTTTTCTGGACACACTTCGCAGCTACCGTATCCACGGCCTTTACTCGTTCCTTCACCGCAAGGCACGCAGATACTGTTGACCTCATCCCACTCGAAACCGCTTTCACAGAGGCACTGCAGCACGCTGTCACTGCCAATTCCTTCCGTATATGAATGTGGGGGACACACCTTGCACTGCGTCTGGCCGGTGTCATCCTGGTACTCGTCCAAGCCACACGGGTAGCATGCGCGGTCGAGGGAGTCGTTGCGGAAGTTTCCTGCGGTGCATGGATGGCATTCGTCCACAACGCGCGTGTGTCCGAGGTCACAGCCGCAGTCATTGAAATCGGTCCCCCATGAGTAGCTTAGGTCGATCATGTTCAGTGTGACGCCCAAGTGTTTGCGGGTCGCGTTTGCAGAATCTGATAGTTCACATTGACGACACGCTTCGTTGGCGGCAATAAAATACTCTCCCGTTGAACAGAGCTCGCAGGGTGCATTGCTGTACCCAATCTTGAACGAGTAGTTTGCTGTCCAGTCGGCACCGACTACATCCGCACAGCGGACGCAGCCAGTGGAGGTGTCAAACGCCGTGTGTGCAGGAAAGCACAAACATGCAGACACGTCGTCCATAGGCTCCACATACGTGACCGTGAGCGGGTCCTGTCCTGAAAACAATGGACATTGGAGACAGTGACTGTCGGAGGAGGCCGCCAGTTGGGCATCGCCATACGTGTTAAACTGTTCGTCGGTATCGTGCTCCGCGTCAGTGGGGATGTCTTCGCCACATAGGCGACACACATGGTCACCCGGACTGGACTTGTACGATCCTCGTTGACACGCCGCACAAACTCCATCTCCGTTTCCACTTTCAAACATGTATCCCTTCAAACAGGTGCAGTTGTCTGCGTGCGTCGACCCAATCGACAGCGTGGTGTTGGCGTCGGTGACGGGTGCATGGGACGCGCACGACAAGCAGATGGTGCTCTGGGCTTCGGAAACAAAGAAGCCAATCGAGCACTGTGTGCACGCAAAGTCGCCAATGTCAGACTTGAAGTGGCCCGGGTTGCACGGGGCACAGGCACTCAGCGGAGAAGGGTCGACTTCTTCGTAACCCTGCTGACATACGCAGGCTTCCGCTTCCACGGCCCCAAGCGATGGATTCGCGCGAGTGGCGTGGCACGCGACACACGCCGTCTGTCCAGATGCTGGTTGGTAATGTCCACTGTCACACTGCACACACGAATCCGTGTTGCCCAACGCAGACACGAAGTTTTTGTAGTGCCCTGGGTCACACTGTTCACATGGGTAAGGCGCTGCCTCACACACACCAGAGCACGCGTCACCCCACACAAACTGCTGACAAAGCGTGGCGTTACACGCGCACGCGGCCGCACTCGTGCTTCCTGGCGTCGAGACGGCGTTGGCTCCGCACGCGACGCAAGCTCCGTCCACCTCATAGGTACCCGAGGGGCACGGTTCACATATGATTTCATCCACAGTCGTAGCGACGTTGATGTACCCGGCCACGCAAGCACAGGACGAAATACCCAACTGTCCTTCGAGTGCATTGGTCGAGCTGTGCGCGGGACAAGACTCACACACACTCGAGCTTGAAAAGTACTGGTCAGCGGCACACCCTACACAGAGTCCGTCCCCACCCCGACGGACCAATGGGGCGTCACAGACGCACGAAAGGAAGTCTGCGGACGAACTCTCGTTCGCGTCACACAACCCACACGTGGTCGCATTCACATAGAAGCGGTTGCTGTCACATGGCACACACGCGTGGTCGCCACCGTCGGCCTTGAAGAAGCCAGGGGAACATGGCGCACATTCTTCGTTTGCGTCCTCCTCAAACCCTGGAAAACAGACGCACTTACTGTGGTCGGCGTTTGCAGTGCGGTTCTGGAAATGACAAAAGAACTCGAGTACCTCTCCATCCGAGCACCTGTGACCGGCGGGGCAAGGAAGACACTTCTGAAACGAGTCCGCTTCACTGTTGAGCACGAAACCAGCGTCACACTTACAAGCCGAGTGGGACGCGTGACCTCCGCCGTCCGTGTAAGAGTTTGAGCCACACGATACGGCATTGGGGAGCGCGACACTGGTTTCAGAAGGACAGAAAAAGTTGATCGGACATGACTTGCAAGTGTCGTTTGTGAAAAGATGAAAGTTCCCGGACGGACACACGCATGCCTCCGGTGAACTCTGGCCAGGTGCAGTCGTTGTCAGGGGCGCGTCGAATGCGGAGCACATGTACTCCGCTTCGTCTACGCAATAGGAACCCACGGGACATTGCATACACCGTCCATCGTCACGGTAGTATCCGGTTTTACAGTGGCAGTCTGACGCAGCGTTACTGTCAGGCGAACTCGTCTCATTGACATCACATGCTGACTGGAGGTTGTCCACGCAGTAAAAGTCGGCGGCACAGGCAAGACAGGCGGAAGGTGTGACACAAGATGCATTCGATGTTCCCTGTCCACATGCCGTCCCAGAGGCACACACGCACCTCTGATTCTCGTTGATTGCACCGGCCCCACACACATGCACCGACCCCGCCTGCAATACAGTTTCGCCGTCCACCGTGGTCGTCTTTACGCCCTCGCACACAAGGTGTGGGCCGCACGCCTGGCAAAGACCCGCGGCGTCCCGTGTAAAGCCCGCGTCGCAGAAGCACTGCGCGACAGACCCAGTGCCTGCCAGAGCCGTGGAGTTGAGAGGACACGCTATCTGCTCGCCATTTGCGCAAAACGAATCCGGTCCACAGAGCAGACAAGCACTGTCCTGTTCATACCAACCGGGGTTGCACACGCAGGCGTCGGAGGCGTTGGCGCCTGTCTGGGTGAGCGTCGTGGCATCTGTTGGACAGGGCGTGATAGAAGTTCCACCAACACAGTAATGATTCACCGGGCATAGTAAACAGGAAGGATGGCATGAGTCCCCGGTGCAGTTGGCGTAAAACCCTGGTAGACACACACAGTCGTCAATTGTGCTGCTGCCCGTCGGCGACGATGCCCCAAAATAGCACGGCGTCTCCTGTACGTCTGACGGACAGTAAAACCCTTCCTGACACGGACGACATGCGTTGTCCTCCTTGATGTTGCCCGTCGCACACACACACGACTCGACACCAACGCCCGCAGGAGCCGTGGTGTCCGTATTGGCCCCACAGGACATGCACTGGTTGCTCGTGTACGGCGGAGATCCGTCGTAGTACGTGCCCGTTGAACATAGAGTACACGGCGCGTCGCCCGTACCCGACTTATATGATCCGTCGGTGCACGCTACGCATGGGCCGCCGTTGGGTCCTGTGAAACCAGGCTTGCATTGACAGTCGGACTCGGCGCCACTCCCCTCTGGTGAAGTGGAGTTTACGTCGCACGCGACACAACTGGTTGCGTCACTGCTTGCCGTTGAACCCTGCCATGTATTGACCGGGCAAAGAGAACATGCAACATCGCCCAACTCGGACTTATACTTGCCAATCTCACACGCCTGACACGGTCCACCGTCCTCTCCAGTAAACCCGGAACTACACACACAGTCGTTCAATTCATTGCTTCCCGCGGGAGCTTCACTGTTGACAGGGCATGGAGCGCACGTGGCGAAGTCCTGTGTGTACGTGTTAACCCCACACGACACACACGCCCCGGCGATTGAAAGCCGCAACTCCTCTGTGGGCATACCCGATACACCCACATACCCGTCCGGACAAATTGTGCATGGTTGAGCCCCCTCCACCGGTTTGTACTTTCCGACCTCACACTCCGTACATGCCCCGTTGCTTTCCGTGAACCCCGGCGCACACTTACACTCTGCCTGTCCATCCGACCCTGACAACGACACGCTATTGGACGGACACGCAACACATGTGCGCACACCCGCGTCTTCGGTCAGGTACGTTCCAGCCGCGCACGGCTCACACAACGCCGCCGAGTCGCTCGCTCCAGACGCCGTCGAGTACCCAGACGCACACGTCGCACAGGGCTCGTTGGCCAGTGCCGTCTTGTAGTACCCGACGGCACACGGCTCACATACATCCACTTCTGCGTCTACAAAGGCGTACCCGGGTAGACACAAACAGTCCAGTGCACTCGTGCTTCCAGCCGCGCTGACACTGCTCGCACGGCATGCCTCACATGCATCTGCACCCGTAGACGCCTGAAATGTATCGATTGGACACGACAAGCACGTCGTTGTATTGACTGCAAACGTTCCGGCGGCGCACGGCTCACACGCCAAAGAGTTTCCGGGGAGAGGCTTCACATGCCCTGATAAACAAGGTGTACAGACTGTCCCCGTCCACGCAAAGCCGGCGTCACATGAACAGTTGGTGAGTGTCGTGGAGCCAGGTGCACTTGAACTGTATGTCGGACACGACGTGCACTCAATCGCTGAAAATCCACTACTGTATGTATTAACCGCACACGACACACACCCAGAGCCGCTGTCGTATTGTCCCGGACCGCACGACTGACAAACACCACCTTCTCCTTCGAACCCCCCCCCACAGACACAATCATCGACCGACGTCGCGCCAGGTGAGACCGTTGTACTGTGAGTTGGGCACGTCGTGCATACGGTCGCACCCGACCCTGACGCGTAGGAACCCAGTGGGCATGGCGCACACGTGTTATTAATGCCGCCGGAAAACTTGCCAGCAGTACACGCCACGCAATCGTTGTCATCATTCGCTTCATACCCGGCCACGCATACACATGAATGCGGCGAACTCGAACCGACAGTTGACGTTTTGAGGGCGCCACATGCCACACACACGTCTGCGCTGGTAGCTCCACTCGTCGTACTGTACGTGTCCTCCGCGCACTGGGAGCATTCCGTAGAACCCACCGTAGACTTAAACGTCCCTGGCGCACACACCTCACAGGATTCTCCATTCGGTCCAGTGAACCCGGCATCACAGCGGCAATCCGCCACTGTGGTGCTGCCCGCGTCTGACATGGCTCCGGTGCCACACTGAAACGCCGTGTCCCCCGAGCAAAAGAACCCCTCATTGCACAAATGACACTCGTTTGTCGCACTGTTTGCATAGTATCCGTCGAAACAGACGCATGCAGAAATATTCCCAGAGCCAATAGGCGACGAGGAGTGTAGTGGGCACGAGAAATTGTCGTCGTTGAAACAATAAGTTCCGGGTTCGCACGCTACGCACGTGAGATGCTCTGCACACGCGAACCCAGTGCAAGTCACCATCAAGATACATGCGACGTGTATGGCCTCCCACGAAGACACGCCCCGGGATTTACCGCCACGCGTCTCCATTGTCAGCTTCTAAGTACACGGATATATGAGCATCGACGCGTCTTTGCACGTACGTACCGTCGACAACCGGGTCGCGACGAGGACCAACACAACCTGTCTTCTTTTTTGTCGACATTAGCGCCGGTGCATGGCAATGGTTCCGTCGCAACCTCAATGTCTTCGGACAAGCCCGTGCAAAACTCCAACGTCGATGTCACCCTTGGAGGTGGGAAGTGGCCGCTACCGCCTAGTATCGACTTTGAGCGCATGACGTCTGCACCCCTGCCAACCTCGCCATCTGAAGTCACCCACCCCCCGTGGACACCACCCGGACCGCCGCCCGGGTTTCAGGAGAACCAGCAAGTCACGGCACCAGACCCGCCCGACACCACCCAAAACGCTCTGGAAGCCCCAGTGTGCACCAGACCACAGCGCGCCGCTAAGCGCCGTGCCGCCGAGCTCATCCGCGGAATTCAAGAGTGGGAGGCGTGTCCGGAGTCGTCCGACCTCTTCCGCCGTGTCGAGCGCCGCTTCAATGAAGAACTTGACGCGGAAATCCTCACGCGGGACGAGCGCGTCCAACTCATTCAGCACCCAGAGAGCGAGGCGGAAGCGGAGCACGACGCAATCGAAGACACCACTTCGTCCGAGGACGAATCGCCGACAGCATCCCTTCGGGACTTTGTCGTGTCTGACGAGGAAGAGGTGCCAGACGACAATTCCTTCAGGACCCGTTCTGAGGCGGACAATGGGTCTGAAGTGGAAAGTGACGAAGAAAGTGAGTGTGATGAAAGTGAGTGCGATGAAAGTGAGTGTGATGAAAGTGAGTGTTATGAAAGTCAATGCTAGAGTACAGAGGATGTGTAAAGCAGAAACGAACTCTCTCTCTTTACATTGTTTGTAATCAGTAAAACTCAAAATAATCCGCCTTCAAATCCTCAAGGCCTATTGAAGGGTTCAGCACTGGACTCGATGTCGTGAAGGAGAAAGTCATCGTCATTTGACTGAGGCGTCTCGGGCACATCACTCGCATGGATTTCGAAATTGACGCGGGGATCACTTTCGTTGTAGTAGTGACGCACATCAGCCCGACGCTTGAGACGACGCGGCTGTGCATTGGATGCTTCACCAGGCCCAGACCGTTGGATGCTGATTTGGGGTGGGCGTTGGACAGTCTTCTGAAAGAGGGTGTACGTCATTTCAACGTTGGAGCGTTTCGAGTTCTTGGTCTTCTTCGCTTTCACGATCTTCTTGGTCTTGTCTTGTTGCTTCGTATTCTTCGTCTTTATCTTGGACCCAGAGCTCTCGATGACCATGGTAGACTTCTTCAAAAGCTCGATACCCGACTTCAACGAGGTAAGTTCGGCCTTGCTCGCGAACCTTTTCATCAAAGTAGCATTCTGTGTCTGGATCTCCGACAACTGTGCAACAATCTTCGAGGTGATAATGTGATTTTGACGGACAGATGGCGTGCGGGTAGTTTCCATCGCATGAAGTCTGGAATCCAAAGTCTCGTACGATTTGATGATCTTCTCCTGGTTTTCGGAAATAGTCTTGATGGCCATCTCGGTCGCAACCTCAACCGCTGCATACGTCGCCTGCTGCTGCTGCATAAGGTCGGTCATAACTTGGCTGCTCATGAATCTGGTCATGAAGTCGTCCATGAAAGTAGTCGTCACGCTCGACATCTCTGCGACTTCTTTCCCTTTACCGTCATGCATGCGCGTACTCGTGGACATGGTTGTCTGTAGAGGATCCACGAAGACCTGACGACCTACTTCAAAGTCCCCGACATCGGTCATCATTGTAGCCTTTTGAGTCTTGCTGGCAAATCCATCGACACCCTGCACGACTCGAGTATTTGTAGAAACTTCGGTGTCGACCATGTCCTTGCAGTTCATGCCACGTTGCATCATAAGCTGGCCTTCGCTTGGGTTCAAGGCAGCTTGCATCAAGGACGAGGCCGCGTACTTGTCGCCTCGATCAACCGCGGCAGCCACGTCTGCATTGGCGAGACGAAAAGCTTTCGAATGCTGAGCCCAAAGGCGATAGATTGGCGAATTCTTCATGCCCATGCCATTGGTGTCATATGGAAGAAGACCAACAGTAGCTGGGTTCTGTATGCATGAGAATGTCAGGATCTGGAAATGATCGATAATGTTGAAGAAAAGTTGGAGTCAAGACATTTCAAGGCAAGGTATTCGCGAACATAATCGTGCATGTGCATACATTCAAGCTCACTTGTGGATTGACGCCACTCCAATAGATGAGGAAGATTTGATCCTTGTCAATGCCAATGTCGAGCAGAGATTCGACGGTGCAATATTTCGCAATAGTCACTCGAGAAGGGCCACCTTCCAGGCAGTTGAGCGAGTCACGAATGTTCAATGCACCATAAGCCCTCTCCGGGTTGGGAAGAACCTTCATGTCTGCATCAAAGACCAAGTTATCTTCCATGCTCGTCGGTCTTATCCACTGCCGAATCGCGTATTTCTTGTCGTCTTGCTTCGCGGGAAACTTGATTCCACTCAATACCAGGCCATCGGCAAGAACCGACGCGCCACAGTACAACTGCGGCATCATGGTTGTCTTCTTGGGGCCACCCGAAGCACACCCCATAGACATGTTCGCGCTCTGTTGTCTATCGTTCTTTCTTTTCTTCCTTGACCTTTAATCACGTTTATGGTATAAAATACCCTGTCGTAATATGATCATGTCGGGAATGTCCGACAAGTGTCACGCACGGTATGGAAAATTCCCGTTAAACTTTTGTTCACGTACTTGTTCTAAAACCTTTTTGTATGATAACGACAACATTGTGTCCCACATTGTACGTAAAATGGACTGAATGTTCCATTTCACAATGTACTGAATGGTCCCCCACGGTACGTAAAATGGACTGAATGGAACTTGCCGTTAAAAGCTGCATATTGTTCGTCTATAAAAAGTCCATCCACAACACAACAGACAGGTATTCTTTTTTGACTGGTGATATGCACCACGCAAATGATGACATACCGGATTCGTTTCCGGTAGTCGACCCTTATGATGACCCCCACACCCCTGGTTGTACCACATTGACCTTAACGGTCGCTATGTACGATATCATGGTTAGTGGCCTGAAATCTGTAGAGTACAGACCGAATACACCGTATTACAGGAATAGGTTGTATGATAGTCATGGGAGGCTGAAGATCGAAATGATCAAGTTTGGGAAGGCTTATTTGAAAAATCGACCTTCGTTTTACCGGTCGATCGATTATATCACGATTGTACATGAGGTTGACCAGTGGTATGGGAACGTACATGTCATGTTCCCATACAGCTCTCATGGGTACTTCGCGATTCACTTCGTACAGTAAACCATTTCTCTTTGAATTCCATCATAGATATTTTACAACTGTTACGACTACATATCACGACTATTTCTTTTTGAAGTCGAATGAAAAACTTCACATCTTGATTCACTTTATTCGGTACTGGGTATCAAGTTCAATACTGAGTTCAATATCTGGACCCAGTAAAGAAAAATGATATTTTTGAAAATGAAACTGACATTTTGACATGGTTCTTGGTTTTTTTCCAAAACCAACGAACCAGTCTATTTCACGTGATTTTGTCTCTGTCCTGTCTCCGTCTCTTCTTCCCTCTCTCTCTCTCTCTCTCTGTCTCCCTAGGATCGTGTACGTCAGTGGGAGTTGATTCATCACTGTCTGTTCTGTTTCCTTGTGAATAAAACCACTTACTCTCTGATTTCATTGTGTCTCCTGACGTTGTCTTTCCATTCACACACCCACCCGCACGTAGTCCTTCTTTTCATTTCTGTATTGGTGTGTGTTTATGAGTGGTTGTTTGACTCACATGGTCATTCGCGAGACACGCGCGAGTGGTTGTTTGACTCACATGGACATTCGCGAGACACGCGCGAGTGGTTGTTTGACTCACATGGTCATTCGCGAGACACGCGCGAGTGGTGGTTTCACCCACATGGACATTCGCGATACGCGCGCGAGTGGTGGTTTCACCCACATGGACATTCGCGAGACACGCGCGAGTGGTGGTTTCACCCACATGGACATTCGCGAGACACGCGCGAGTGGTGGTTTCACCCACATGGACATTCGCGATACGCGCGCGAGTGGTGGTTTCACCCACATGGACATTCGCGATACGCGCGCGAGTGGTGGTTTCACCCACATGGACATTCGC
>Ga0075463_10000029_pt1 | contig 34965 bp, 59 predicted proteins | sample DEB08_DNA_14_FD_77579 | JGI IMG/M metagenome (GOLD analysis project Ga0075463, IMG submission 77579) | Aqueous microbial communities from the Delaware River and Bay under freshwater to marine salinity gradient to study organic matter... | ecosystem: Environmental > Aquatic > Marine > Coastal ...
AATGTAATGCTTTTAGCTCCAGACACAACTGAATCTACTGAAAAATCACTACCATCTAATGTATGCAAATTAAAGTCTGCTGGTACATTACTCCAAGAAGTAGTAGACGCACTATGATTATAACTATAAAACTCGCTCATGTTATGCGGAGCAGAACCATCTGGTCTATCTCCACTTGCATTGCCAGTATTAATAGTTGCAACAGTACCATCAGATAAATCTTCTAATGAACTATTCGCTGTGGATCCACTCCTACCAAACTCTCCATTAATATCACTAATGCTTATTTGTCCTGATGAGGTAAGTGTCATTACCTACCTCTCATAATACTAATTAGCTTAATTAAATACCCGATCATTATGCGTCTTTAATTTTTTTGTATTCTACTAATTCAGCTTCTACTTCTGCTAATCTTGCTTCAAGACTTGCTTTGTTTGCTTCTGCGTCTGCGATAGCTCCATCAAGTGGTTTTGACTCTTGAAAGTCTAATACTTCTACATCATTACCAGATGAATCTTGCATAGTTCTTGTATGCTTGATTTCAACTATTTTAGATGCTTCAACTGATTCTTGTGCTATTTCTGTAATTACTTTAGCCATTTTATTCTCCTAATTTAACTTTGAGTCCATTTATTTCTTCTTTTAATTCCTTTATTGACTCAATTAATAAAGGTACTAATTTTTCATATTTTACTGCCTTATATCCATCTTCTCTATCTTCAACGACTTCTGGCATTACCTCTTCTACCTCTTGTGCTACTACACCCACATCGTGTCCTTGATATGTTTCTTGTTTATCGTTCCAGTCAAATTCGTATCCAGATAGCTTAGAAATCTTATCTAAAGAATTTTTAATAGGTTTTAAGTTATCTTTTAATCTTTTATCAGACGAAGAATAAGCAATAACATCTGCTGTCGCACTAATGTTACCTTGCACTATTAATGGTTTATTCATAGTTACACTATTAACACCCCAAGTCTGCAACATAGCACCATTGGTAATATCTCTCATATATAATACATTTTCAGTAGCATTATTGTATTGAAGAAAGTTAGTATTTCCATTTGTAAATGTTACACCATAATTAACTGTCACTCCATTTGGAACATTCAATCCAGAAGAAGTAAGAACCATTCTATCTGTAGCATCTACTGTAAATCTATGTGCTGAAGGTTCAATAGAAATTCTATCATCATTGTTAGTAGTTCTTCTAATTTGGAAATCTGCAGAACCATGTCCAGATATAAAGCCACTTGCTACTTGCAAATCTCCTGTTACTACTAAACTTGCATTACCTCCGTCTGCTTGTTTAACATACAATGTTCCACCACTTGCAACAATACCCGTTGCTGCTCCGTAAGTGCTATTTGAACTACTATAAAAACCTCCACCTTGATTAGTACCAGCTTCGTAAGCAAAATAACTACCATCAATTAGTGTACTTACTTGTCCATTTTTTTCAACAAGTACAAACTCTCCACCATCGTGAGATAAACCAGCTACTCTTTCCCAACCATTGCTTGTTAAGTCACCTGCCCAACTACCTGTGCTTAATACTCCAGATGTACTATCTCCATAAAACACATTTCCATCTGTAGCTCTTATAGAACCATTAACATCAAGCTTATGTGCGGGAGTGCCAGTACCAATTCCAACCCTTTCATTACCAGCATCAACTCTAACCAAGTTAGTGTCTGTATCTCCCTCAATTCTTGTATCGCTATCGTGTCCACCCTCATTAATTGTTACACCATATTGTACTGTCATTGGAGAACTAAAATCAGTATTACCATAAATCTGATGATTACCAGAACCATCTATTTGGTATCTTGTAGTTTCATTTGTTCCAAATCTTAAAGAACGAGAACTTGAATTATGATATATGTGCATTGCATTTCCATCTAATGCTATTGCACCAGTATAACCATCACCCTCTACTTTAAATTGTCCAGCTGAACTACTTGACATAGATATATCAACAGCATCTTTAATGTGTAGTTTAGCAGTAGGACTTTCTATTCCAATTCCAATATCTCCACCACCCTCTATCATTAATAAAGCGTGACTACCTTGTGCTACTGAAGTATCGTGTGAAGCAGTTGATGTTTTTCTTGTTACAGCCCAAGCATCATTTGCATATAATGTTCCAGCAAAATATTCTATATCACTTGCTGCATCGTGATAAAATGTTCCTTGTCCACGATAACTTGCATCATCATCTGTTCCTTGGAATACAATTTGTCCTTGAGTATAACCATTACCTGCTCCATCTATATAAAGAGTAGTATTGCCTGATGATTTAATTTTTGCTACTCCAGCTACATGCAAGAGTTCTTCGGGAGAATTTGTACCTATACCGACTCTATCTGTACTTGCATCTACAAAGAATAGATTAGCATCAGTATCTCCCTCTACTTTAAAGTTGTAATCTCCACCACCTTCATTAATAACTAAAGCAGTTGAAGCTAATCTAAATCTGTCTACACCATTGTATGTAATTAATAATGGATTATTGCTTACATTGATTCTTGAATCTCCTGCAGGGTCGTGTGCATATAACTCTAAATCAGAATTTGCACCAATAATTAATTTTTGATTATCAGAAGATATTCTTATACTTCCATTAACTTCAAGCTTTTGTCCAGGTGATGTAGTTCCTATACCGACATTTTGAGAAGCATCAATAGTTAGAGCATTACTTCCACCAGTTCTTAAAAACATTTTATTAGATGTGCTACCTGCTGAATTAATTATAATACCATTATCACTATGAGTAAAACTAACATAATCACTTGCATCTGAACTAAAGAAACTAACATTACCCCTAACATCTAACTTAGCACTTGGTGATGCAGTTCCTATACCGACATTTTGTGTAGAACCTTGTATTCTCATTACTTCTTGATAGTCGCCACCACCATCACTATCGTCAACTCTAAAAATCCAATCTTTATCTGCTGCTACTTGGTCAAAGAAAAAATGATTTGTTTGATTAAATAAAAATCCACCATAAGTGTCACTATGAAATAATTGAACATCTTCTCCACCCCCAGCCATATATGCTTGTCCATCTGCAATTTTTAAATGTCCTGTTGAGGTTAATGTGCCAGTTAATGCTAATACACTTCCATTAAAAGTAAGATTAGCTTCTCCATTCATAGCATCTGTACCAGTAGCAGTTAATACTCTGTTATCTGCTCCATTAGACATAAAGTCAGATACATCTACTGATAAAGAAACATCTCCAGATGAGCCACCCCCATCTAAACCAGTACCAGCAGTTACTGCAGTTATATCTCCAACTTCTCCACTTAGATCGACAATATCTCCATTGTCGTTAATGTATAATTTGTTTGCACTTCTATCGAATGCAAGTTCTCTATCTACGATATTACTGGTAGTAGGTGTACCACTACCAGCCTTAATCTTAATAGTATTTGCCATGAACTGCTCCTAACTGTTAATAAGTTCCACCATCAAAAGTAGTGTTTGTAAATCCACCAGTAATAGTTGCCGAGCTTGAAACAGCAAGTGTACCAGTGACTTCTAATGGTTTATTTAATTCCCATTGTGTACCAGTATGATCGTAAATTAATGTAGCGTTTGCTCCATCAACTGTAAGACCTGCTCCATCTGCTGCTGCAGAATTTGCTGCACCCTTAGCAACTGTAATATTGATGTCATCAACATCTAATGTAGTAGAATTAACAGTAGTAGTGGATCCATTAACTGTAAGATTTCCTCCAACAACTAAATTTCCACCAGTAGTAACATTGTTTGGTAAACCGATAGTTACAGTACCCGCATTCTCTGCAACTTCTACCTCATTGGATGTACCAGCAAATGTTACTGTACCCCCAAGAGAAATAGCAGAGGTATTACTACCATCAGAAACTGTAATACTTGAATTTGCTAGTTTGGCATTGGCTATACTTCCTGCAAGTTCTGCATTTGATACACCACCATCTTTAATAGTTACTGCACCACTAGAAACTGCAAAGTTGTCGCCATGAAAACTTGCTACACCTTTTACAGATGTAGTTGCATTGACTCCGGCTAATGTTAAAGTATTGTCATCATTACCGCTACCTAATGTAGCAGATAAACCAGTAGATCCAGTAACAGTTAAGTCTGCTAATGAACTAACATGGAATGATTCAACTGTTCCATTAGAATTTATCTGTTTACCAACAAATAGCTTAGAACTACCATTATTAAATGCTAATTCCCCATAACCTAATCCACTTGGATTTGTTGTACTACTATATGTTGCACTTCTTTTGACTTTTAATGTATTAGCCATATTTTCTCCTAAACGAAAGTTCCCCCATCAAGGGTTTTATTACTTAGAGATTGACTTGAACTAACATCTACAATATCATCGCTCTGTGTACCACCTACAGTTTTATCATCTAACTGATTAATTTCTGAAGCAGTAGCAGACAAATTATTTAACTTAGTAAGGTCTGCTTGAGTAACACCGCTATCCTTTACCTTGGTAATATTGTTATCAATTTCAGTTCCGGTGTGTGCTGATGTATAGTTTGCCATATCTATTCAATAGCAAATAAGATGACACTAATCAATGTCTAATTCTTTATATAAATGTTTATCTGTCATTCTTTTGGATCCTCTACCTATATCATCTGACAGAATCATAGGTGTACCCATAAGTCGTTGTACCTTGCATTTTTTATCGTTTTGACATCTACACTCATCAAAGGTTGTGAGTTTTTCGTCTTTCATAGATTGTTGAACTTCGTAGATTTTACCTTGTTCACATTTGTAGTCGTATTTAGGCATATATTCTCCATAATAAGAGGGGGTAGATTACCCCCTCATATCATTAGTTAATCCATTATGGATTTGTGAAATTAACTACAGGACAAGCAGCACTACTTGCAGCGTGTGATAATACAGCTCCGAAAAGAACATCTGCAACCACTGAGGTTGAAAGATAATCGAGATCGTAAGAAGATTGTACACGAGGAGCAATTTGTTGTGCAAAGTAAACTGAGTTTCTGTTAAAAACAGTTGCAATTTCTTCGCCAGTGCCAGTTCCCTCACTCCAGTCAGTAGAAGCGTATACAGGCATACCATAAATCTGCATCAAGTTTCCACCTGAAATTGGATTTACTGCATCCCCTCTCTTCTGACTTTCTGTGAAGTCGCCGATTCCCATTAACTGCATATATACTTTAGGGGAAGCATACATAAATGTTTCTCCATCTGTATAGTCAAAGCCTTGATCAAGAAGTTTTTCAAGTCCTCCTCTTAGCTCTGCAGCTAATAAAATATTGTCTGTAGCTACTGCAGTGTCGTTACCAGTTGCACCTTGTAGAATATCTACCGCAAGATAGTTTTCAACTTTCTTTGCAAGTGCGTACCCCATACTACGAGCATAAGCATTAAATAGATCGGCAGATTCTTGAACCCTTACGATGTCTTCAATTCTTTTTGCTTCATAGTGATGTTGGTTTACTGCTAAATCCACTTTCCCATCAGTGTTGTTTGTGTATGTTACTGCAGTGTCTGCTGATTTAGAAGCAGCAGTTTCTTCAGTCACTTTTGGGATATTTAAAATGTCGCCACCGCCAGCAAGCATAGATGAGAAATCTAAAACTTGATTTCTTAACTGAAATTTTCTTTCGGCGTAGTCAAGAATTGCATCTCTCCACATTTCCGGAATAAAATTTGCTGCTGTTGTGATTGTTACATTACCATTAGCCATGTTATTACCTCATATTAATTATGATTTTTTTTGTTTGTAAGTTTCCACAATAGTTCCCCAGTTTTTTCGTCGATCGGATTGATTCATATCTTTCCAAGCGTCTTTTTCTAAAGCCATTTTTGTGGAAGTGCTTTCTTGTGTTGCAACTGGCTTTACATTATTTAAATCAACAAATTTTTGTAATTTAGTTAATGAAAGATCCTCTGCAATCACTTTTTGATCATCTGATAAACTCTCTAAAAGATTCGACCTAAATTCTTTTTGAAAACTATCAAACTCATCAGCTTTTGCCTTATATGTATCTCTTTCCTGAGAAAGGCTCTCTGAAAGCTCCTTGTATTTTTCTTGTTCTACAAGTTTTGCTTCATCAGTAGCTTTTATAGTTGCCCTAAGATCGTTAAGTTCTTCACGAAGTTTCGCTTTTTCTTGACGATGTTTTTTGGCTTCATATACAAGTTGCCCAATGTTGTCTGATGATGATGTTTCTTGAGTCGGCTCTGACTCTTTTTCTGTGACCATATTCTGGTCGAGTGTATTGTCTTGTGACATTTTAACCCCTTTATATTGTTATTGTAATCTTAAAATCTCTTTTTCTGCGTAATACTTTTTTTAAGTTACCACTTATATTCTTGTTTAAATCGTTTACAATTAAGTCGAATGTTTTAGTTGGTATCTGTTTTTTACCTTGTTCTAAGGCATATTGGTAGTTTTTACCTTTACTTAGTCCTACTGGCAAGTCCTCTAGTTTCAAATAAGAATCAAAGGCATAAGCTACCTTAGTCTTTGAAGTTACTCTACCCTCTGCCCTAAAACTTTTATACATAGATCCAGTATTAAAGAAGTCTGATCTAGCAGGTGCGCTAGGTCTTTTTCTTCTTTTTCTCGTCAAATAAGCATCTGATAACTTTGCTGTTCTCTTACCAAAAACATTTCTTTGACTAAATAATATATCTCTATGACTTTCTGCAGCTTTTTTTGCAGTTTCTTGATTTTGTTTTCTAGTTGGAAACATTTTATCGTACTTACTAGCCATTTTTCCTATCCTGGTAATACTCTTGTAGAGTTTTTATGTTTAAATTACGATTTTTTGATTTATACTTATCTTGTAAACCTTTAAATCGTTTTTTTGCTATATCTTGCTCATTATCTTCAATATTACTAGCTATTTCCCAATACCCCCTACAATTAGGACCACCACGATCTAAAAAAGCTCCTGGGAAACTAGCCTCTATTTCTTTTTTTGTCATTTTTCCATAAGAAACCATTTTTATACATAAATGTCTAGTCTTATCATCCAATGGATTAACAAATAAATATTCTGTATCTTCTGGCATACTATTTGACATAGTTTGTGTGACAAGATTAGCATAGTCTGCTATTTGAGTTTGAATAAAGGTTGTAACTGAACTAGTTCTTAAAAAATAGTTTCTTTCAATTAATTCTTTTATTTGAGTAGCCGAAAAACCACTTGCTAACCCCCTAATTACTTCTAATTTTACCTTTTCCCCTAAAGACAAAGTATAATTAGCTATTAATTGTTCGTGGGCAAAACGAAATGACTGTAATTGAAGTTCATTTACTGAACCATACAAAATTAAATCATCTAAGACTGAATCTATGCGGAACAAATATTGATTAATAGCGTTAGTCATTAATAAGTCTTGCAACCAATAATCTGCAATAATAACTCCACCTAATACAGTCAAAGGATCCAACTGCTCTTCTTCTACTTGTTTAGATTGCTCTATAAAAGTATCAATAGCAGTGTCATAAGATTCTACAAACTCTTCTTGAGCTTGTGTAATAGTATCTTGTATTGGCATTATGATTTCAGTCTATTAAGTAAAGGATTTTGTGGCTCTTGCTCTTCTACTTCATTGGCTTTTAGCAATTCCTCAATCTGATTATCACTCATATCTGGGTTATTATATTTGAACCAATTTTGTTTATTATCTAAACCTTGGTCAAACTTCCAAGTCCAGTAATTCACTTCTTCTTGTGGATCTAAATACATCTTAGGTTCTACAAAATCAACACTATAGTCACTATTTAAACTAATGTTCTTTTGTACCTCAATAATTCTTTTATCTATTTCATATCTTTTCTTTTCAAATACTCTATATGTGTCTTCAGTCGTAGCAATACGCTCTTCCATATTTTCAATCTCTTGAATACGAAGCGCACTACCACTAGGTGCATTACCATGTGAGTCTGCCCATTTAATTCTCAAATGATTATTGGACAGTGTTGCAGAAACATAGAATTTTATACCATCTATAATTTGACTAATAGAAGCGTTAGGTCCGGTAATACCGAAATTAGCCCCCTCCGGTAGATATAACAATTTATCTACACCTAGTTCAATTCTACTGGCATCATCCACTCCTGTAACATAACGAATACCTATTGCACCAAATCGTAGACATAGTGCTAGTTCAGTCATTGCTATAGAAGTGTGCAAGTCTGCAGAAACAACATCCGCTGCATTCGCAGAATAGAATTGTCCACGAAGCGGGGGATAGCGATGGGTGTATACTACTGGAACTATTCCATAAGGATTTAGATCTCCATCGTTGAATGATACTTTATTACCATCAATGATGCCAAAATGTCTACCCTGGTAACCAGGTCTATCTTCAGTCCATACAATCATCATATCTGACGATTCTTCTGCAGAATATCCATAACTAGGAACAAAATATGCTATTCCGAATGGTTTATCTTCATAAGGCAAGAACAATGGCTCGAAGTGTGTTAAATTTTCGTATTCTACTTTTTGTGTAGCTTCATCCCACCTTGATCTGAAAGCCATACAACCTAACAAATAGGTTAAAGATTCTAATTGTCTTCTTTTTGCATTTAAGTCATGAATATTTACATACTCATCATAACGATCATCAACATTCATAACCGGCGGTCTTTTATAAGTCATAGAACGAGCTTTAATAACTCTTCGTGTAAGATTTTGACTAAATACTGGAATCTGTGCTAATGTTTCAGTGCCAAAATAAGAACCAACATAGTCTTCTGTGTTTAATCCCTCATAAAAATCTAATAATTTATCAATCTCTTTATGTCTTTCAGTTTCTATATAACTAAACTGCTCTGAAAGAGCATTTATAATATTTTCTGTAGCTAAATCTTTCGTTATTACCATTGTATTGTTCCTGCCTTGTTCTGTTTAATAGGATAAAGGTTTACTATGAAGTACCTTAAAGTATCTGCATGGTGGTCATTTCTACCATCTTTTAAAGGCTCTTCTTTTAATCGTTGATCAGATTTTTTCTCTGGGTATCTGTAATTCTCAATACTTTCAATACTAGACTTACATCTCTCATCATAAAAAATATGTGGATCCCCATCTCCATCCTCAAACCAAGTTCTTACATGAGCTACCCCATTTGCAATATTCCTAGAAACTCTATCTCTTTTATACTGGACATTAATACCATGTCTTCTAAAAATTTCTATATCTCCAATACCACTTTGTGCTTGAACTCCACCCCCCGCAGGATCGCAGAAATATCTACGAACATCATAAGGCTTTTTAATAATCATCTTTGCTAAGTCCTCAGTCTTTATATTTTCTTCGTGACATATTTCATCTATTACATAAATAGTATCTAAATCATCCTCATTCTCTCCTTTGGCTACTTGAAACCAATTTACACAAGGCATTCTAAAACCAAAGTCAATAGAACAGTAAGTAGGTAAATCGGGATCATAGTCAAACCTACCAATATGAACTCTACGATCAAAATCGTATACTTTACCCGCAAAAGAAGTAAACTCTGCCCCAAACTCTTGAGCCAGTGTTTCTTTTGTAAGTGTTTTCTTAAGTTCATCTATACTATCTTTAAAATATGGAGATTGCCAAGATGGATGTTGCCAGGAGTCCCAATCTGCATAATCTTTAGACTGACCTCTTACATACAAGTCGTATAACCAATTATATCCTAATGGAGTAGTAGTCATTAGACACCATCCCCCCCTATCTGACAATGTAGGTCTTAAATATTGCTCCCATACTATTTGCTTTACCCTAGAAGCCTCATCTATAATCATCCAATCAAGCCCCTCCCCCACAAGTGAGTCTGGGTTATCACATGACTTAATCCATAATTCGCTATTTAGCCCTAATAATTTTAAATAATAAATTTGTCCAGATATTTCTTTTTTTGCAGCAATCGGAAGTTTGAGCTTTAACATCACATACTCTTTTATTAAACGAGCAACTTTATCACAAAGCTCATAATTTGGAGCAACCACCCACCCCCTAGTGTTGGGGGTAAGTAAGTATGGAAGTGCTTCGGCTGCAGCAGAAAAAGACTTTCCTGATCTACGCCCTTGTATATTTACACGAAATCTAGCATTAGAATTATGTACATCTAATTGATTTTGAGTAGGAACATACTCTATTAAGTTCCAGAGCTTCTCTTTATTCAGTATCTTTTTGAGCATCGCCTATTGGGTTATCTTCATATCCACATTCTTTTAAAATAGTTTCTAGGTTACCACTGAAATCAACTTCTTGTTTCTCAGATTGTCCTAAATACTGTTTTCCTAAAAATATTAATAATGCAGTGTTCCCTAACGATGCGTGTTTCCATTGAAGTTGTCTAAGTCTAATCTTCATTTGCTCTTTCCCGGATGCAAGTTCTGACTTATATTTTTTACGAATGGTAGATTCGTCACAACCAAAAAATTTAGCTATCTCAATTGTACTACAACCGAAACTAGCTAACATTTCTACTTTCTCTGGATTTATTTTTAAAACCTTTGGCATTTACTTTCTCTTTCTAGCAGTTTTAGCTGCTTTTCTGAATGCGGATGCAGTTGGTGCATATTTACTTTTTTTACTTCGCATTCTTTCCACTTTTTTAGCACCACTTGCTTTCTGTCTTTTGATTCTTTTTCTTTTCGCATGAATATTTGCGTATAACCCTCTTTTAGCCATTACTTGTGCCTTTTTTGTATTTTAAAGTTAGCATATAATGAAGCCCCTTTATGTTTTTTAAATTTACCACTATGTTTCATCAAAGTAAATTTACCACCTTTCTTTTTCATAAAATGATAACCTCTTGGAGCTTTGACTTTCATTTCTTTTTCTTACCTTTTTTCTTTTTTTTCTTTCCCTTGTGATAAGGCATGGATCCTCCCAATGTTTGATCTGTTCATCTAATGCTATTTTAGACTACAAAAACTGTTCGCACTTCATCAAAGCTCTACGCCAATATGTTTTGGCACTGCTAACAGAAATATCAAGCCCCTGAGCAATGTGGGGGAATGTCATCATTTTGAGGCGAAGTTTAAATACTTGTCTTTCTCTTTCAGATAAAGTGTCGTATGCCTCATGCGCTGCAAGTTGCCATTTACGATCTTCTGGATCTATAAGACCACTAGAAAAAATATGAAGTTTCTCTACAAACTCAAGTCGGAGATCTTGACTATCTGTAAGCATCTCTGCATTCTTGTCTGTAAGCATTTCCCAATCACTCATCTGTAAACAATCCTTTTACAAGCATACTGAAAATTTTAAGAGTCACACCCGCACCCCCCCGATGCTTGTCCTTGGGTGTAAGGGGGTAAATGTTCGCCAATTATACATAATAGATATTATACGCAAAATGTTTAGAGGAGGTCAAGCAGTTTAGATCCATCGATTGACAAAGTGGCAGAAGTTGGGGGTTTATTTCCGCTTACTTCCCTTTTTATACATTTGGACATAGAAAAAATGTGATAAAACAAGCGCCCAGGATACCCAATAAAAATAAATCCCCCTTTTTTTTTATTTATTACTATATTTAATTATTATGAGATTATTTAACAAACTGAAAGAGAGATTAAAAATGAGAAGTATCATATTTAAAATAATGCTAAGGTTTTGCCAAGTTGTATTTGTAATTGGTTTAGTTGTAATACCATTTATTATGCAATTTAACCCGGAATTAAGAACCTTATTAAATGTATGGGTTCTATGTTTGTTTGGGTTCATTGGTGCTACTATGGGCTTTCAATGGGAAGAAGAAACCATTAAAGAAGATTACGATTATTTAACCATTAAATATAAAATATATAATGGGGAGATATTCAAATATAATGGGGAAGAGTATGAGGGCTTGGATTATGAACAACTAATTAAAGATGTCCAAGAAGAATTGCAAACCCTTTCAACGCATTTCATTAAAGATGAGGAGGGGGAAGATGAGTTATACTAATATTATGCAAGATGTTGCAACTAAATATGAAGAGGGCAAACATTTGACTTCTTGCTCTTGTCTTCATTATAAAGATGAAACCACTTGCAGTGATTGTGGCAGTATTAATGTTGAGTTTGATTATGAGGTTAAGTATGAAAGGGGAGGAAGTCACATAGAAGAATATTACTGCCTAGATTGTAAAAACACCGAAGAAATCAACTCTTATCAATCTTGTATATATGGACTTGCAGAAATCATCACAAGACACCAAAAAAGGTTTGATTATACAAGGTCTGGGGGTAATGGTTTATATGCCGAAATGTGCTTTAAAAATGAACTTGAATTACAAAATGTTGTATTAGATAAAGCGCACGATTTAATAAAATTCCCAGTAATTTACAATCTGAATGAAGATGATATAAACGAACTCAAATCCAATGTTGTGTTTGTCTTTGATGAATGGGCTAGTAAGCAAAATAAATGCCCCTCAGATTGCGATAATATGGAATATATCGAAACCATAATAGGTGGAGAGTTGGAGCATTGGGGTTGTGGTGATTGTAAAAACTCTTTTAATGTTTCAATAAACATTGAAAGAGATTTTAAAAATAAGGAGGTAAGAAAATAAATGCGAAATTGTCGCTTTTCTCGTCGATAAAATCAGATCGTTGGGAAAAGTGGCAATAACACCTATAAAGGCTATTCTGTCGGGTGTCTGATGAGCAGAGAATAGCCAAGATATTTGAAAATTAGATAACGACTGCGAAAGCAAAGGAGGTAGTTTATGACTATCATTAGTAAGCTATGTTATAGGCTTAAAAAAAGCCCTATGACATACAAACAAATGCAGAACTTCACTTATTACCAATCAAAGAAAGGGCAAGGGGTAGAGAACCCAAGGAAAGCCCCTAATGGGTGGTATACTACGAATTTGTGGAGTTTAAAGAATAAGGGCATAATATCGCAAAATAAAGAGGGGTTGTATTACTTAACTTTATTAGGCGATAAATATAAAAAAAACCCTTATGCGCTTACCCTAGAAAGGTTAAAAATAAAATACGATAACCTTGATAGAACTTACCAAAAAATCTACTTGAGATTATGGGAAGTAAAGCGAGAGAATGAGAAACTAAAAGAACAAATAACCCGAGCCTCTAAGATCCTTAAAGGCTTGGATTATGAAAGGAGCATTTAAATGACTAGGAAACACTTCATAGAAGTTGCAAAAATTCTAGGCGAAAATACTAAAAGCAATAATGAAAATATCATGCTTGACTTTTTAGTATTTCTGAAAAAACAAAATCCAAATTTTGATAAATATCGATTTTTGGATTATGTGCAAAATATCAGAGCCAAGAATATGGGCTAACACCCAAAGCAGATGAACCCAACGAAAGGGGGACAAATTTTTATTTGTTCCCCTTTTTTTTTGCCTAAAAACTGCCTTTTATGTGAGATCTTCTCTAATATTATTTTTCCCAGGGTTTTTTTTGATTTTATTAACAATAGATAATTTGTTCCTGGGACTACTGGTCATAAAACAAGATTTCAGTTCGGAAACATCCGCAGTATCAGTGTGCCACCCTAATAACTGAGAACATAGGGTTTTTTCATTTTGCTGCAAAGCAAAAGGACAAGTCATGTCTTCTTCTTCGCTATGTATGCACTCGTTAAAAAAATTTTCTTTAATCATTATACTATATCACAAAAAAGGCTACAACCCCCCATAACCCCCACCCCAGTATGTTTTTTACTGGTACTATTGGTACTAATAAGTGTTATTTATACCAATACTTACCATAACTGGAAACCGGGGGGGGATACCCCCCCTACCCCCCTGGGATCTAAATTTCTTGCACTTTGTAAAAGTATTGTTTACTTTTTAAGAGTAGAAAATTAATAACAAAATGAGGTGTTAAAAAATGAGTAGAAAAACCAAATTATGTCCTTTTAACGAAGTTCATGAAAATACAAAAAAGAAATATAAATTTACAAAATCTGCCCCAGTTATGATTGATAGGACTGACTTTGATTTTGAGGGTATATCTTTTAATTATGAAGAGTTAGAAGGTAGGTTTAACAAAACCGGTCGTAAATATAAAGATATTGCAATTTATATTAATAAAGAAGACTTGCAAAAAGTCTTAGATGAATATCATTATGATTATTTAATGGAGTGTACAAATGGTACAATATGGATTGATTTGTTGCATTTAGAAAAAGACCATAGCGATTACGATTTGTATAGAAGTTTAAAGAGTAGTGTTAAGGAGGTTAAGTAATGAGTAAAGAAAAAGATATAAGAGGTGTTCCATTTGTATTAAAAGTTCCAGTGAATTATCAATGGAACGATGAGGTTAAAAAATATGTATTAGAGTTTGATACAATGGATAATTACTTTATGGATGAAATTAAAAAACTTGATACAGAAATGGTTGTATTATCACAAGAAGTAAATGAAGATAGGGAGGTTAAGTAATGGCAGAAAAAGATAGTGTGTATTTAGAAGATAGTTATTATATCTTAAAAAATAAGGTAGAGAACCTAGAAAAAGATAATGAGGTATATAAAGATTTATTACTTCATTATAGAGATTACTTTAATAATTTTCATAGGTTCGTGTTAGAAGATGTTATAGGAAGTGGTCTATTAAGTGAAGAGGTTTGGGATGAGTTAATAGATGATCATCAGTCATTTGGTAGTATAGACTATTTTGCTATGCTTAGTCATATTGATAGTATAGAAAAAGAGAATGTGAAGTTTTTAACATTTCCATTTAGAAAGCATTCTCCCCACTTGAAGTCAAATGATTAATGCGAGAGAATTACTGGGAAATGCTCATTACCAGTTCATAAAGGGGATTGAGGGTGTATCCATAGATGAGTTTGGACTTGAGAGCCAAGATGAAACTCATATCTATATTACATCTCATATATCAGTTAAATCAGTTAGTAAGTCGTTAATAAGCGCCCTCAACCCCCGCACCTCCAAGATCCTGCACAAGGTGGTCAGAAGAGGATGATTCGTTGTATATTATTTGGGGTAGGGTTTTTTCTTCTATTGTATGGCTACTCAGAAGTCGCCCTACCCCCAAAAACCCCCCATACATTATGTCCAAGAAAAGATTTTACGAGCATATAGGGGCAATTTGAGGACATTTTTTTAAGCTGCAATGCAAAAATTTTACAAAAAACAACAAAAAGAGGTAGAAATGGAAAGAATAGATAAAACGATAGAAATATTAAAAGAACTCTTATATGAAGATAGAGAAAGTCTGTCCCCCCAAGGGCTAGATGAACAACTTGATAAGGCTATTACACACTTAAGAGTATTTAAAGAAGTAGATATGAAAGAGTTAATGTTCAGTTATTTTGATGCAAGAAATAATATTCTAAATAAACAGAAAGACATCAAAAAAGACTTATTAACTTTTTTAAATGAATATTTAAGTCAATCATTTTCATTAGAACATTTAGACGATTGTGCTAATGAATTAAAAAGTAAATATGAAAGTAAGGAGTAGATAATGGAAAGAATAAAAAATAGTCATTTGGAAAATCAGTTGGATCTGTTAAACGATTTTACCGGTAATCCAAAAGAAATGTTTGGAGATAATGGGTGCAACATCGGACACTTCACAATCGATCATAGTTATGGTGGAGTAAAACTGGAGCAGATAGTGAACTCCGGTGGGGGAGTTCGAGAAATCACAAATTATAGATTAACTAAAAGAGAGTTGTATTATGTTTTGCATAGTATGAACAATCTTTTAAGAAATAAAAGAGGTAGATAATGAAAGAGAAAAGAGTAGAAGAATTAAATAAACTAATTAATTCTTTAAGCAACGATGACTTATTCTTTATCATACAACAAGTTGAAAACAGAATTTGGATATTTGATGAAGAGGTAGGTAATTATAGAGATATTGAAAGTAGTTATGTTATTGGAGATAATGTTGTACTACAGATAGGAGGTCATAATGAGTGAGTTAATTTGTGGATGTGGAGATAGCCCCGCCTCTGAACCAATTTATGATGAGGGGTTAAAAGTATATTCTGCTTTATGTCGGACTTGTAAAGATTGGAGTGATTTTCAATTAGTAAAAGAAAGGGCAGATGAATACGATAAAGAAAACACATGGGAACACCTTGATAAGTTTGATAATACATACGAGGAGTCATAATGATTGAAATTTTAGGATCTATAATCGGGATTTATATTAGTTATAAAATAATAATGGACTTAGTTAAGTTCGTAAAGGAGCAAGATAATGAGTGATAAATTAGATAAAGTAATATCCGCAGCCTTCAAAGAGTTGTCTAACATTGATAAAAAAATATCTAGGCTAAAATTAATACTTGGTCATTTAGAAGAAGTATCAAAAAAACATAGAGATAATTCCTATGCCCAAGATCTTGATATGCCAATTCTGAAAGATGAAGAAAAGGAGTTATAAAATGTTAATTACTCGTGAACAATTCAGAGGCTATAAAGCGCTACAAGGTCAAGGACATTATAATATGTTTGACACTAGGGTTTTAAGGGTGTTGAAAATTACCCGAGAACAACATAAATTCATAATAGGAAATTATAGCAAATTAGATGAACATTTTAAAAAGGAGAAAAATGGCAAATTCGCATTCTACTTACGATAAAAAAGATAAAGAAATAAAAAATAAAAAAAGAGATACAAAGCCTTACCCCGGTTGGTGGATTTTTGTTAATGTTCCATGGAGAAAAAGAAAGACTTGGATTGATCAATATCGTAAACATGAATATGAAAATGACATATCTTGAATACATACAAAAGATAAAATCAGATAAATATAAAATTTATGTTCCTAAGATAGTTTGCAAGAGTTGTAGTTCTTTTGTGCCTGGAGATAGTCCTAAAATTTATGTCAATGAGTGTCATCAGTGTCCAAATACTTGTAATTCTTAATCAAGTAATGTCCATGAGATACTCTTTCAAATAGTCCAAATTCTATTAATCTATTGATCCATGCGTAGGTAGTTTTAGGATTTCGACCTAATTCTCCCTCTATGTAAGCCTTTATTTGTTCAATATTTAATATTGCAGGGTATTTTTTAGAATTAATTGTTTGTGCAGTTGCATAAGATTTTAGGTGTTTAAATGCTTGAAACTCTGGTTTCTTCTTGATGTCTACATAGTGAACACTTTCATTTTCTATTGCATTTAGTTTTTCAAAGTGTAGTGTGTCTTCATCAAACTCCATGCAAAAAGGAACATTCAAAATGTCTGCTTGCTGCGATCTACATTTTGTAAGTTTAAATATTTTTAAGTCATGCGCTAGATTAGATTGTGCGACTTGTATAGAATTAGAAACAAAGTCAGTAAAGGATTTACCCCCCCTGATCATATCTTTATTTAAAGTTTTGGTTTCTTGTGTCATTTTGGTATGATGATTAATCAACATTATGCCGATGTCATATTTATTTTTTATTAAAGCTATTTTACTAAGCAGCTTTGCTAGTTCTTGATTGTTCTGCACATCTTTTTCAGTGGATGTGTATAAGTTGTCTACGATCAGAACATCATAGTCATTGCTTATTAATGATCCATCAATCATTGTCCAATTATCAACAAACACAGAATTTTCCCCAATTCCTTTAATATCTAAAAGCCCAGGGTTTTTTATTTTTGCATCCATATTATTGTACATAACTCTGAGCCTACTTCTTAATTCTTGATTTGATAACTCAAATTGTACTAACAACACTTTGTAAGGTTTATTAACTTTAAAGCCTAAAAACTCTGTACCAGTTGCACAAGCCAGTGCAAACTGTAAAGCTAAAAAAGATTTACCAACCCCATCGGATCCTGCAATAGTTGTTACACCACCTCTGGTCATAACCTTATCTACTATAATTTCTTGTTCATCTTCTTCATTATCTAAAAAGTCGCCTATAGTAAAAATATCTAGTTTTTCACGAAGATCATATTTTTTGCAGTTTGCTATAGCCTCTTTAATCTGTTCCTCAGTAGCATCGGTTGCATCAAAGCCCTCGGGTACATCCCCCCATTCTGCTATATAAACATTTGGTATTTTTTGTAAAGCTAATTCATAAGCAAGTTGCTCCGCCCCAGTTATTCCAGGCTCATCGTTATCATATAAAATTAATACTTTTTCAAAGTCTTTAAGTTCTTCTACAGTAGGATGTGATTTAGCGCCAGTAGTTGAGGTAATAGTCCCCCCACGAATGGACTCTATACTTAAGAAATCTTTCTCTCCCTCAGTTATAACAAGTAAGGGAGTTTGTTTTTTTATATTTGCTGCCGGAAACCACCTAGACTTTGTATTTCCATACTGTTTACCTTTATGCCATTTAATAAAGTCAATATCTCCATCTACATCACGATCATAAAAAACCCAGTTACTGGTATGCCAATCCCAACAAACATTCTTTAAAGCAACTTCTTTTTTCCAATGATGTGGCTTTTCAAGTGTGTCCCAGTTCTCTTCAGTGTATTTTATGTACCCTAATACTAATCCTACTTGTTCATTAAATTTTTTATCTTTTTTGAATTTTTTTTGTTGCGAGAATGCCCCTACAATCGATTTTCTTGTTTCTTTTGGTATGATTGCATTGCTATCTGTAGAAAATCCATTAGAAGATACTTTTTCGGACAATTCTTTAAAATTACCCCTCTGATTGCAAGAAAAGCATAAATAATAGCCATTTTGATCATGAATTGATAAACTGGGACTTTTATCATCATGAAAAGGACAACTAACTATATAATTGTCGCCACTTTTTTTGACTTTATCAAAATTTTCTCTAACAAACTTTTCAACTTTGTTCATAATCATAAATCTCTCTTAGTCTTCTTCCAATAATATATGGGATTTGAGGTAATACTCCATTTCCAAGTCCTTTGATTCTATCCTTATATCTGTCCAACACAAGGGAATCCCCATTAGCCACTCTACCCACATCGGGTTCATCTTCAAGGATTTGAAATTTTGGGACTTTGAAAGCTCTAGGTAATTCACTACATCTTGAAGCCTCGCCCCATAAGTCGAGTTTGGCTTGTTTTTCTTCCTCAAAATAAACCCCCCCGACTGATTCCTCTCCACTCTTTTTGGTTGAGGCGACTGTATGTTTGAAGCTACTGGAGTCGGGTACTTGGTAATCTTTTCCTCCTGATCCTTGAATATCTTTCTTGGTAAAGTTCGATACTTGTAATGAGCTGTCCCCTCTGTGTCTTTCCAGTCCCTGGACAGAGGTGTCGGAAACATATTTAGGTAATTCGGAAGTTTTACCCCCCTCCAGTTGCCTTTCTTCATTTCTTTTTTCATTAGATTTCTCTCCAGGTCTAGTGGAAAACTCGCATCCAGTGCGCATGGAGTAGGTATTCTTCGTTGGGTAGGCGATAATCCAGAGCCTCTTGCGTAAGTGTCTTGCACCAACACTGGCTGCTGATATAATTTGCCATTCTGCATCATACCCGATTTCGGCAAGATCGCTAAGGACTCTTGTTCCTCCCCTTTTTGTGAGCAACTGGACATTTTCAATAAGTGCGAATCTTGGTCGTAATTCGCTAATAATTCTGTGCATTTCAAACCAAAGACCTGACCTTTTTCCATCTAAACCCTCTCCTCTACCAGCAACACTAATATCTTGACAAGGAAATCCCCCCGATATTATATCTACTGGTTCTAAGTTATGTTTTCCAATAGTTTCTACATTGTCATATTGTGTAGCACCTGGAAATCGTTTTTTTAATAAATCTCTACACCACTCATCAATCTCGCAGTTCCATACAGTTTCAATGCCTGCCATTTCAAATCCTAGGTCAATCCCCCCAATACCGCTAAACAATGAGCCATGTTTCATTTTCTTGTTTCCTCTAACTCAAACACGACCTGATCTATAAAAGCGCTCCACAACTCTCCACTATATTCTTGTTGTGTTTTGTTAATTGCTTTTTCTATTTCTTTTTTTTCAAAAAGATGCTCCTTATCAATCATTGCAAGAGCATCCTTTATCTCTGTAATAGTAACTGTAGCTACTATATGTTTAGTGATTCGGTTCTTCATTGCTCTTTAAATCTGCTAAGTTTAAAATACATTCAAATACTTTCCAACCCCAGTCTAACTTGCTAAGTGGAATAGCATGATCTTCAAATCCTTGACCAGTTTTGTCTAACCTAAGCAATCTACCCCCCTCAATCTTATTGCCAGTCTGCTTTTCATACATATATTTATAAGCAGCTAACTGAACAATAAACTCGGAGTAAAGCCCTTTAGAAGATTTTAAATCTCCAATATATAGCTTACCATCAATCTCTAAAATTAAATCACAAGTCCCCCCCACTCTTAGGTCATCATCAATTAATTTAATTTCAGACTCTATATACTTAGGTTTAAACTGTGCATCCCATTCCTTAAAAGCATCAAAACAAAGTTCTGCTGCTTTAATTTGATTTTTTGAATAGTCATCTAAATCAGTCTTTTCTTCTTTAATAAAATTTTCACATAGTAAGTGTGCTAGTGTTCCAATTTCTGCTGCCTCATTCATTACCTTAGTAGGATCATTGCCTTGCATTCCTTGAGATCTAGCCCAGTTTACTAATATTTGTTTATTCCAACCTAGATGTGCATTAATTAAAGTAGTAACACTTTTAACTCGTTTTCCATCTGATGTTTTATATGCGGTGTGTGCTTTAGTCTTCATAAAACTCCTTTATCATTATTTTTGAAATCTTTCTTGCTTTTTTTATAAATAAATCGTCTGTTGTTTCTACTAACTCTTTAATAATATTTGCTACACTCTTCTTGTTATAATCACTTGCAACTTTAAGTGTATGATATGTTTCTGGATACAATCTTATTCTATGTTTAGCAGATAATGCTTTGTTTTTATGTCTTTGATTAAAATTAGGTTTTAGCTTTTTAATTAATCTATATTCTAATTGCTTTGCTTTATCGACACTTAAGTATCTGACTTTGACATAACTCCAAGATAGCTCATGTTTTAACAATCTATCAAAGATATTGTTTGAATATCCTATGTATTTTAAGTCTTTTCTACCAGTGTACATAGCGTAAACACCTGAAGACCTTTTTATCTGATCTATATCTCTTTCAGTTCGCCAGTTCATTTACCCCAGATCTCTCGTTTAACTAGCAATGAAATAATTGCATAGTTAGCTAAATCAATATAAGAGTCTTCTAAGGGTTCAAACTCTACTTCATCATCATTAAAATCTTTCTTTAGAATATTTTGTATTCTTTGAATTTTATCATTCATTCTAAACCAAACACCTAGCAATGCCATTTTACGATCCTTTTCATCAGTCATATCTCCCCCCAATGATATATTATCCGGACCATACATAGCTTGTTTAGCTAAAAAAATACTAAACAAAGTGTTTGTAACTTTTTCAAAGTTTTCTACTGTTATAGGTAAATCTTCTTTTACTTTTTTTATTTTATCCATTAATCTGTGCTTATTGTATTTGCTCGTATAAACTTTATAAACTTTTCTAATGACTCCTCAGTAAAACAATAATATCTTCTACCCCTATCTCTTCTAGTCATTAATATATCTGAATTAGTCTGTAAAAACCATTTAGGTAATTCTCTTCTTCTTTTGCATTGTACAATAAATTTATCTCTTAAAAAAGACATCCTTACATCACAATCAGTAGCTTCGCCTAAAGAGCGCCCATCAGATGAGAACGCTCTTTCGACATTTGGAGAAAACTCTGCAAAAACATCTTCCAATGCTTTTACAGATTCATATTCAAATTGATTACCTTTTCTCTTTGACTTACTCGTCATCTGTTGCACCAAACAACTCGTCTACTTGTTGATTTAATAAATTAGTTTCTAATTTACTTAAAACAGATAACACTACCTTAGATCTATTAAGCAACTCTTGCTCAGTAAAACTGCCTGGAGCAATGCTCCAACCAGCAACTTTAACTGCCACACCTGCTACAATAGATGCTTCTCTCTGAGAAAAGCTTCTAGTATCAGTAGATCCACTAGTTGCAGTAGTAGCTGCAACATTTGAAGTAGTAGTAGGAGCATCCCCCGCTACTAATTCTACTTTATGATAAACACCTTTTGCATTTTCGTGTTTAACTTTACCAAACTTAAATGACTCATCTCTTTTTAAACTATCAAACATTGCTTTTTGATTGTCATTTGCAAAATAGATTACTTCTTTACCATCTACTTTTAATGAGTATTTATACCAATTTCCATATTGACCAGTACCATTGCTATCTAAGCCAAGGAATACTGCATCAACAATTTGTCCATTGTTTAACTTTAATTGATCATTCATTTTTACTCCTAATCACATTTACCAGACTTACACGAGTCACTGCCCCTAAGACTCTCGTCAGGTTTATTGTTTTTGGGCGAATATCCAGTTAGTATATCATATATCTGTACTAACAAGATAAATTCTTGATATTCATCAGTATGTATCGGATACTTTTCAATGCTTTCTTTAATATGTTTTATTAAGAATGTTGATTGTTCCGAATTTAATGTTGCTTTTTTCATAATGATATAGAAGAGGGGGGGAAAGGAAGTAGAGTAGAATGAGATAGCCCCCCTCCCCAACTAAAATAACTCCTTATATTCTTTTTCCAGAACAGAGCAAATCTTGTGCTTGTGATTTTCTTGAAAAGTTCTCTTTTCTTGCATCATTAGGGAAAGTAGGGAAACACTGATGTTTATTTTTCTAGCTAACCAGGATTTGCTTCGTTCTATTTTATTTAATTCTTTGGATAATTTTTGATATTTCATGCAATAAGAATAGTGATTGCACAAATCAATGTCAAGAAATCATTTACTTTCCTTGACCTCTTTTTTTCTTTTTGTAGTATTTTTTAGATATTTTACTACCGAATTTTGTATTGTGACTTTGACCTTGCCTCGTCTTTTTTGCCCCATTACTTTTTTTTGTTCTGTTTGCAAATAAAGTCTTTCTCATTTTTTATAAACTTTTTCTGCCCCAGCAATACCAAAAGATCCTAAAGTAACCCAAACAAAAGAATTATAGATATAGTCATTAACCATTAATTCAATTCCTATAATTCCCATAATTAAGTCTACCATACCGAACACACACATTAGTGCAAACGATAAGAATCCTATAATATTTTTTTCATTAACTTCATTTTCATCTTTAAATATAGACCACATATTGTCCCCCTTTTATAATTCTTCTTCAATAGTAAATGATATAGAGTATGCACCAGAAGCTATCTGTTGAAACTTTAAATCATCTTTTGTAAATCTTACAGTGAAGTGATCAGTACCTAATGTTCCAGTAAAATCATTATCTTCACTAAATAAGAATGTTTCATAAGTTCCATCTACTGCATCGTGTAAGTTCTGCAGTTTTGTTCTGTCTGCTTCAGATAAGTAACTGTATTTTAAACCCCAAGACTTTCTTAGATCATGTTTCTTAACTGAATATTTTTTACCACTATATGATTTATTAATGACAACATCATAGTTTCTACCATAGCTTATATTTACATCTACATTTGTAGTTGGAGTATAGCTAGTAGATCCTTTTTTAAATCCTGCTTGTGTTATAGCCATTATATTTCCCTCATTTGTATTTTTGTAGATCCTATCGTTCTAGCAACAGATGTAACAAAGAATTTTTTCCCATTAAAAGATTCTCCAAAAGGTGCAGCTATCTGACTTGTATGACTCATAGCTATTACATCTCCTACATCTATATCAAAATGTGATGGATTTACAATCTCTGTTTCTATTAAAATTTTTGGCACTCCTTGTAAGGCATTATAATAATTTGCATATCCATCATTCTTATTACCCGCCCCCATATTTGTGCTAGTAATTGTCTTTCCCTCTTGTCCATTCACTATGTTACCAGACAAGATTTCTAAATCTTCTGTTATAATGTTTTCATTGCTTTGCACATTATAACTGGTTCGGGGATTGTTAGTAGTGTCTACACATTCTACCTCAAATAATAGTTCATCATTTATAGGATTTCGTTGATGCTTAATAATTCTTTTTGTCTTTAAAGAGTCAAAATCAGTGATAGATATTTTTGTGTTTTTTATATCATCTTTTGTTAAAGTTTTAGATGCAGAAGAAGAGTTTGCAATAAATATATATTGAGGAGAATTATCACTAGCTCTAAACCTAAAGATGAATCCGCCCTCTTTTTGGCATTGATCTAATATATCAATTAATGTCATTTCTTCATTTAAATAATAATAAACATTCCAACCGCTTCTAGCAGAGTCTAAAGCAGAGTAGTTTACTGGTGCAGAAGTAATACCAGCAAATCTATGTAATAAATCTCTGTGCATTTGTACTATATTTGTTACACTTGTACCCGCAGAAAATGCCTGATCTAATCCATCAGCAGGGGTATATAGTTTGTCTATACCTTTAACAGCATTAGAATCAATCAAGTTTTGTATATCTTTGTCAGAGTCAGTAGCATCTATTTCTGCATTTACTTCTAAGTACATATCAAATACTTTAACAGTAAGACCATGTGTATCTCCACTACCTTGACCTATATTGCCAGATGAAATAGCAGAAAAGTTTAATATTACATTTTCTGGAACTCTGGATGTTGTACTTGAAAAATTGCTTGTGCTTAATAAATCTATTGTAATATTACCCGCACTTCCCATAACTGCTGTTTGGTCTGCTCCATTAACTACTTCGGCTGCAACTCCATTAATATATGCTTTATATTTAAATATCAAGCTTTCATCCCCCCCAGTAGGTTCATTAAAAGCTGTAATTTGATATTTAAATTTTAAGTTACATTTTTTAATAGAATGCTCTTCTCTGGGCAAGTCTTGCAAAACAAAACTTGCTCCAACAGCAAAATCATCACTTGCACTATGAGTAAGTGTAGCAAATGTTGAATCGCTTGTATCATAGGCATTTGCAATATTGCTTGTTGTAGAAAAAGTAGAAGAAGTTTCTACTGTTTGAGGTCTTATATAGTATCCTCTTTTTAAATTTAAGGGTGCAGTTAATATAGGCTTATTATTATTCTCTTCGCCCTCATATAAATTTATTGAGTTTTCTGTGCTATAAACATTGTTATCTAATAATAAAGGACAAAATAAAGGGAATCCATTGCTATCATACATATCTTTGATTGGATAATGCAATTTACCATCATCTACCCCAGTTGCCATTGCAACTGAGTATATATCTGCGCCATCTGCATGAGCTGCTAAAGTAGTTCCTGCGTATGCTCTTATTACTGTTATAGAAACAAATGTTGATGGAACAAAAGCAGATGCTGTTATTAGCATTTTTTCACTATCTATTTGTAGAACTTTCCCTGGCTCAAATGCAGTAGGTATAGTTCCATTTATAATTTGAAATGTATTATCGGTAACATCTGCTAACAATGATTGGTCACCAACTCCATCGGTATTAAATCCAGTATCAGTAGAACTTCCTGCACTTATTTCTTGAAAGGCTAAACAGTTAAACTGTTCATTGTTTAAACTATCAACTTCTAATGGAAAACATCTTGCGCTATCAATAAATCCTGGAATAGATATAGTTGAAACCTCAGATGTACCAGATCCATAAGCTATAGGAAAAAATTTACCAGACTTGCTTGTAAATTTAGGAATCTTCACAAAATCAATAGGTGTTTTTGCTGTGATAGTTAAAGTGACTGTTTCATCGTTATTAATTGAAGCAGACTTTAATCTACCAGTATAAATAAGGGTATCTGATACAGAATTAATTCTTGATTTAATAGTAACATCTCTATTTATATAGTGAGCGCTCCCCCCAAATATTTCTGCAGACAGCTTAGGATCTCCACTAATATTATTCATTGTATTGTTTTGGCAAGTTAATGTAACATTGCTTACAGTTGATTTAGATTCTGCTAGGTCAATACTTTCTCTTATAGTAGGTCTATTTATGATATATCCATGATAGCCACTGGAGTCAGTATTACCAAATTCTTTAGTAGCTAATCTAATATATCCAGATGCACTATTAGATATTTCTACGATGTAGTGTTCGTCTAATGCCATTATGCAAGATTTCTCCTAATCGATCTGTCAATTTCTGGTAACAAGCTATCTCTTACAAATTCTTCTGTTCCGATAATATTACCCATAATATTAACAGTAACTCCACTACTTTGAGGACCATCAAAATTAGGACTGCTTAGAGGAGTAATATCTACACGCTCTGCACCCCCGGGATTATCCCCAACTATAATTTGTTGTGGTCCATCAGTAACAAAAGATCCTCCACGAGCAAATGCAGGTGGTTTTTGTGAGCCAATAAGACCGGCTTGAATAGCAGATGATATTTTAAGACTAGTAATTAATGAAGCCATTTTAGCAGCAGTTCCAGGAACTTTTGCCATAATTAAAGGTTTAGCTGCAGCTTCTATGTCAAATATAGCTCGGTTTAATGTCATATAGACTTGAGCAATTTGCATCATTTGTTGCGCCCTAAAAGCCATTCGTTGTTGGTCTGCAAATTTTGCCTTTATATCATTTTCCATATTTTCACGCTCTTCAGTAGATGCGTTTCTAAACTTATCAGTTTTCTTTAATGCTTTTAATTCCTGATCCATATTGGATTTAACAAGAGATGAAAATCTTTGCTCAATTTGAGTAAACATTTGCATATAGCTATCTTGAACCATAAGATTAAATGATCGAGTCTGCTCTAGTAAAAGAGTTGCAGCTTCCTCATCAGATGATACAGAATCATTTTTCATTTGTGTTATTTTATCTTCTGATTCTTGTATGATTTCTTGTCTTTTCTTTTGGAAGTTTTCTTCTATTTCTAGTCTTGCCTGAGTTCTTAAACTTTCATCAAGAAGATTTAGCTTCCCTATTGCCTCCATCTCTTTAACTCTTAATTGTTCTAATTTTAAGTTCTTAGAAGATAAATTTTTTCTAATCTCAGACATCTGCTCTTCATTATCTCTAAAAGCATCAAATCTACTATTTTCTACATCTTTTAATGTCTTCCCTTGGGCAGCTCTTTTTATAAGGTTTTCTGATTGAATCTTATTTAATGATATTTCAAATTTTTCTCTACTTTTTTCTATATCTGCTAATTCTTTAAGCTCTTCTTTTCTTTCAACTATAAGTTTTATTAGTCGCATTTCTTTTGCGCTTAAATCTCTTCCTAACTTAACAGATAACTTTTCTGCCTCAGATGTAGCATTTAACATATCTAGTTGTTTTTGCATTTCTACTACATTTTTTGCTATATCTTCGTTGAGCTTATCTATGCTTTTAAGTTCTCTAGCTTTCTCTAGTTCTTCAATATATTCTTCTACTGATTTTCCAGTAGATTGCATTTGATCACTTTGTAAAGCCATTATTTCTACGATTGATTTATGTGCTACAAATAAAGAAGCAAGAGCTGCAGCTACAAATATATAAGGATTTGCAGATATTGCTGCATTAAAGGCTACTGCTGCGGGAGCTGCAGCATAGAAAGCAGTTGCTAAAGCTCCTACTCCAAATCCTGCAGTACCGGCTGCTACTGCTAAACCACTAAACACTGCTGCAACTTTTAGTGCTATAAAGGTAGCAACTGCAATGCCTAAAAGTTTCATTGCTGCAGTAAGCATAACAATTTGTTCTGCCTGTATAGAATTGAAAAAGTCAGTCATTACTTTAACAAGTTTCCTAAATGATGGCGCTAATTCTTCCCCTACCCTAGCTCTAAATCTAAATACTGCATCTTCTAAATTAGATACAGACTGATTAATAGTACCCTCTAAATTAGTAATACCATTAGCTATAGATCCATCTTTATCAGTGAATGCTTTAATCATAGCTATTTGAAAATCTTCTAAGCTATCTAGTTGTAAATTTTCTAATTCCGCAAAGTCACGAATTAATTTTAAAATACCTTTTTCTCTAAATACATCGGCTGCACCTTGCCCCCCCGCAAACGCTCTACCAAAAGCAGAGGCAGCATAAGGTATGCTTTCCCCCATGAAAGCTGCTACATTAGCCAATGTGGGGATTAGAGCCTCAGCATCTGCTCCAAATGCTTCTAAAGCCACACCCCCCTCAACAACTTCTTGTACTGTAAAAGGAGTTCTAGCAGCAATGTCCATAAATCCTGCCATTTGTAATTTAGCAGTTTCCGAGCTACCAGATAATGATTTTAATCTAGCTTCAAATGTTTCTAATTGGGCAGTGGCTTGTACAAACCCTCCTAAAGTTCTCCTTAAACCCTCTGTTGCAAATGCAACCAAAAGCATATTATTTCTAACTTGTCCTAGGCTTCTTCTAAGTCCCTCTGTTTCAAGCCTTAATCTTCCTACATTCTTCTTGCCTTTTTCTCCAACATTTTTAAAGCCAACTTCAATATCTTTTAAGGCTTTTTTTGCTTTATCAGCATCCTTGACATCTATTTGTATTATTAATTTTTCAGGTTTTGTTGCCATGATCTTTTTTCGATTTATATATTTCGCATTGTGTTTGCTCTCTATCTATGGTGCGAAAGATGACTAAACGATCATTTTCTTCGTTGTGTAAGTCATTTGTTAAAGGAATATTAAATGATTTTATATAATAAAATTCTTCTATGTATCCAAGAATGTCATAATCATAGAAAAAAACAGGATTACAAAAATGGGGCAAATAAACAAATAAATTGTTACCTGGAGTGAACTTATTGCTAGGATCCATATCATAGATACGATCAACTTCTTTCCATATCTCCTCTATATTATATAATATTTTTTTACCTAGTGTAGGAGAAAATGCGTAATAGTAATCGCTATTATTTTTTAGTATAGGAAAGTTAGATTCTGGATAGCCAAAGTAGTTAAACCAAGTAACTATTCTGACTTTTTGGTCTTTTTTTTACTACTGCTTTTATAGTGTTGGTAAATTTCAGAGCCTACATCATCAATCTCATTGTCATCTAACCCCTCTAACTTTTGTTCTGGAGTTATCAATGCTTTCTTTATAACCCAATCAATCATTTCAACATATTTACCAAAGTCCATTTCGCCACCAATGTTTGCAGCATCAATTTCTAACTTGTGTAATTGTCTTCTTTCAGAAAAGGTTAGTGGCTTGATCTCAAATTCGCCATGCTTTGTTTTTAATTTAACTAATTGCATTTGTAATAATAGCTATAGTGTGTACTAATTACAACTATATTTTAATAGATAATGCTGCTTTGTCATGCCCACTTGCAGATGGATCTGCAAGACCTTTTAATGAAACATCAACCATCATAGCTGCAGATTCATTAAATGCAAAGTTTGTTAAAATTGCACTTGGTATTTCAAAAGCAAATTTACCATCAGTACAAGTTTCTATGGCTACATTATCTCCAATAGTTGTTAACAGTCCCTCAGCAGTTTGACCGCCACCAAATTGACTATCTAGTTCTAGTGAATTTGAATCATATTTCATTGTAATGTCACTATTAACAGTGATTTCTGGAATAGCCCTAGAAACAATTTCAAAGTCATTTCCAGAAAATCCATGGAAATTAGCAGGATTTTCAATAGATAATGAAACAGACTGAATTAAGTTATCATCAGTTGCAGCAACTTTTCTTACAGTTGAATCTCCTAATGAATAGTAGTTAGCAGTATAATCTGTCGCTAAAGCAGCAGTAGCATCAAAGTTTGCACTCTTACCAGATTGCATAGATGCTTCAAATTTATATCTTCCAGCTTCTTCTCCCATATCTGCAGATATTGTTAGACTAGTAAATACCATACCTGGAATTGTTATAGATTTACCAGAAGTTGGAGAAATTACTGCTACTGTATAAGTAAATGCTCTATCCCCACTTGTTGTGCCATAGACAATCTCTCCTGGAGAGTAAGTGTCTAAAATTTGAAATAATTCATTTGCTCCACCGGCATCTGAACTAGCGCTACCAATTACACCCTCAATAAGGTATGGGGCTATCTGTGTATCTAATACTCCCGAAAAACTAATTTCTTTTACTGTTTGTGCTTTTGATAAAAACACATCAATATCTTGTGCTACTCTACCTGAATGTGATCTTACATCTAAAACTTGTGTTGGATTTAGAGTTGGAAAACTAACAGAATCGACATTTACCCCTATTAAAGCATCAACTTTCACTGTGCCACAAGTAGTTTCTTGTCCTATTCCTAGTTCAAATTCTTTTGGTGAAAAGGCATTTCCTGAAATTGCCATCTTACTTCTCCTTTATTGACTTTTCTTTTTCTATAAAAGGCTTTACCATTTTTGGTAATTTATCCAATTCTACTTCTTTACCTGCATTTAGACTGTTCCAGTCTTCTTTAGATAAACCACTGAAACTATTATCTCTTGGTACTGATTGCCCTTTTTTTAATTTTATTTTCATATCTATATACTCCTTAAAAGGTTTACGAGGTTACTGCTTTTTCTATGTTAGCATCTATGTTAAAGTCAAAAATATAATAATTTTTTGATTCTTCTACATTAATAGAAACATTATTTACATTTAAATCATGATAGTTATATAAGTCATCTTGATTTTTTCTAACATTAAAATTCTCTCCATCTGCTAGAATAAATCTATTATTGTCTGCTGTAAAAAACTTCTTAGAAGACAATAATTGATTTCTGTAACTAAAAAGTAATTGTCTTAATCTTTCTGCATTTCTTAGCCCCATATCGAAACCTTTATTTCTTTTTCTAGGATAAAAGTTTTTAATATAAAACTGTAAGCTAACGCTATAGTTTCTATCTGATGAAGATCTTCTAATCTCATTTAAATCGTCTGAAACTTTATTCATTTTAAAAAACATAGATTTTGTTGTACTGTCATTTGCTTGATATACAGGGACTCCTGGAAATTCACTTCTTAGTATGTCTTCTATACTATTATTAATATCTATACTATATCTTTTTCTAAATGCCATTATTGTTCTATTATAAATGTTTGCATAGTCATAAATTCACACGAAAGTTCACATACTAAGTAGTTATCTTCATTTTCTTCTAGGTCTGGTTCATAATCAATACTGGAAACCAATCCATTAATCCATTTGGTGGATCCAGATATAGTATAATTAGAATTTTGCTCAATTAAAGCTCGTATTCTTTCTGCATATCTATTTTGAATTGATTTATTTTTATTGTGTTCTTGTAGCCCTTGCAAGGACTGATAAAGTCTAATTGCTACTTCAATTTTTCTTAATTTGCCTTGAGTAAAAGATTCTTCATCTACATCATCTGCTATCACAATATTTAAAAACATACTACCCCCCCTACTCATAAAAGGAAAATCATTATAAATGGGCAATTTATTAAACTCTGTTGAGATAATTTTTTTAAGACCATCCAATATATTATCTTTGTATATATTGGCAAATGTAATTGTCATCGAAATACCTGACGAGATTTGACACTAGCGACATCTTCTGCCATTCCGGACATAATGATCGAAAACTCATCGTTAGTCGTGTATACGCCCTCTGAGGCTCTAAAATACACCCCATACGCTAAAGGATCATACGCACCGGTAAGAACTTCATCTTCTATGACTAAATTTCTTCTTAAACCAGTATCATCTTTGGTGTATACTGAATATTTTACAGTAGAGGCACTACCTGGAGATAATGTCCCCCCGGATGTAATAACTAATCTTACATCATCCCAAGTTACATTAGGATGCCCTTTTGTATCCATAATAGAACCAGTAGAGCTACCATCATAATTTATAAAATGTATAACTCCATTTTGGAATCTTTCTGAGCTTTCATTAAATAATTGAAATTCTCCTCTTTTAATTCTGTCTAATAAACCCTCATTGTTTTCGTTCATGATTCTGAACTCAATCTCATTTGCTTTTTCTACATCAAGAGTTCTTACTAATTCTGCTACTGCTAAGGCAGCATTGCAATATATAACAACATAGTCATATTCTCTTGCATTAGCTCCTTGCAAAGCAGAGTTTTTAATTTTATAAATAGGTCTATTTAAATAAGAACGAATAAAATCTGCTTTTTCTTTTACTACTCTAGTTTTTATTGTTTCCCAGTCTTCAGAAGCCTCTACAACTAAATCGTTAGGAGAAGTTGAGCTTTTAAGATATACTGCATCTGCAGCACTGTCATAATAATATTTATTGTTTGCATCTACTGCCCCAACTGATCCTACAGAAGTTCCCTCTAATCCATCTATATATAATTGTGAAACATATCCTGCATCATGTGATACATATACAGATCCACTATGAACAACAAAATTTTGTAATAGTCTTTTTCTATCAAAATTATCTACATCTGGCAAGATCATTGCCAAGTCTGTTGTGGTATTACAAAATGCCTCGTATCTACTCATGCTACTCCTGCCTCATCATCTGTACAAATAATTTGTTCATCTTCTTTTTGAAAAAGTTTTAGTTTATCTATAGTATTTAACATATCGAATAATAAGAATGAAAATTCTAAAGAGTTTTCTTTTTCTAAAACATCTAACTTGCAGAGCTTTTCTTTTTGCTCTTTTAGTTCTTTAATATTCTGATTGTTTTCCTTTAACATACTATAAATTACCCTTTTGGGCGACATCTACTGTTTCTAAGAAGTGTTTTACTGTTCCCTTACCTCCAGCATTATAAAACTGTTTCCAGTATGCTGCCATCCCATCTGTATCTTTTGGCAATGGGTGCGGAACTCTATAATATTTTAATCTGCAAAGTAAAATTCCTAACCCTATATTTTCTTCTAACAACTCTTCCATAAGCTCTTCAGTAGGATAAAGAAGTAAATCTTCTTCTAAATTAAGTGTTTTAGCATAATGCTTAGCTTCTGTTCTTCTAAAGGCTAGATAATTCACACAAATATCCCAAGCAGTGAAAGGTTCTACTTGAAAAAATCCTCTTGCAGGACCACCGACTTGTTGTATGTATTTATATTTTGATTCTACTAATCCGGTCAAGAATACTAACTCTGATGCTTCCTCGGAATATAAACCGGCTTTCTTTAGAACTTTATCTACAAGTTCTTTCATTTGTTTTAATCGTTGTTTCATGTCGATTTCTTTACTTTCTCGAATGAACGCATACCCCCCAAACCGAGCATCCCTGCCAGTATAGTTGTCAATGTACTCATATCGAACTGTGGTAGATCCATTGGGTGTCCAAATGAGAATAATAAGAAAGTAAAAAATGGTTGTAAGACGAAGTGATAACATAATGCTACTCCGCAAGTCCAACCAATGAAAGGTCGCCAACCGGCAACAAATAAACTTGTATGACCGGCTTCAACCTTATTAACTTCAAGTTGAGCTTTATTAACTTCTGCAAGAAGTTGAGCTTTCTCTTCTTTATCAAGAGTAAATCTATCAACATTGTCTGCGACCTTATCAATTATTCCTGCTATAACATTAAGTTTTGGCATCCTTTTTTCCTTTTTGTACACTTTCCAGTGCTTGTACAACCCCTTGCTTATTAGCAATCTGCATTCTTATCTCTGCAAGAGAAGATTGCAACATCTGAATTTGCTCAGATGTTTGATTGTGTTGTTCTACTAGTGATTCTAATTCTGTTTTTTGTTCTTCAAGTTTCATAGTTTTCCTCAATTAATTAATATTTTGTAATATTAACAAATACATTAATTAAACTCAACCTTAGATTTGTAAGATTTATTGTTTTCTGACTTCTTTCCTTATATCTTCCATAATAGTCCTTTCATCAAAACTCATACTGATACCAGGTTCAAAGCGTTTAACTTCTTTACCCTCTTTTAATACAATAATAGTAGGAACTATTGCAATGTTCCATTCTTTAGCTATTACAGCACCTATATTTTTATTTTCAATATCTATTTCTGCGATATAGCACAATTTATCTAATTGTTCTATGCGTACTCTGTTTTGATAATTCCACGATGCGTTTACTTGCACTACTGCACAATTCTGCACATTAAGCAACTGCACATCCTGGAAACTATCCAAAGATACTGATTGCGAATATAGCGATGATGTAGATAACCCAAGCACCAACAGCCACATATTTATCATATTTTTCATAACCCTGCCTCATTAATTATTATTCATTTTTAGTAGAGTGTCATTAATACTTCTTGTGTCTTCTTTAATGTCATCTACTTTTTCTTCAAGCTTTTCTACTTTTTCTTCAGTATTCATAATGCTATTACGAATCATTTGGTCTTTTAGATCATACTCTGTTCTACTTACTGGTGGCTCAGGAAGCTCTTTAGCTTCTTGAATGTCAGCTTGTAGATTAAACCATAACCCAACTACCATAAAGATTGTAACACCAATACTTACTGCAGTTTCTAAACTTAATGTAAATTTTGTATTTTTATTAACTTCCATTTTTATCCCTTACCATTTCACTTTATTTGCCCAATATGCTGCGCTCATGCGCCCTTTTCTTATGTTTTTTGCGTGTCTTGCTTTAAAGGATCTTCTTCTAGCTTTTTGAGCAGCTGACCTTGGATTCTTTCCTGCACCTCTGACACCTTGTTGTCCAAACCTAATTAATTTTATTTTATTGCCTGATTTAGCCAACACAGCGTGTGACTTCTTCGGGTGCTTTGGGGTACGCTTAGGTTTATTATACCCACGAAATTTTATTCCTCTATATGTAACTGCCATATTACAATCCTGATAGCCTACAATTAATTTGTAAATCTGTATTACTAACGCCATTGTTAGTAAATGTTATTGTTCTATCCTCAGCAGTATTTAAATTTCCAGAGTCTGCTTTAACCTCTGCAAGTTTAAACCTTAAATACAAAGTGCCAGATGTAAATGAAATACCGCTAACAGTATTTCCATACCCACTACCACTATTTGCAGTTCCACTTGTGCCAGGATCTCCACTTGTTGAATATGCAAACTTTAGCTCTATATTACCATTGCTTGGCTGTTGGCAACTAACACTTGTAGTTCCACTACCGCCAGATAATGTAATGCTTTTAGCTCCAGACACAACTGAATCTACTGAAAAATCACTACCATCTAATGTATGCAAATTAAAGTCTGCTGGTACATTACTCCAAGAAGTAGTAGACGC
>Ga0075463_10000035_pt1 | contig 32866 bp, 29 predicted proteins | sample DEB08_DNA_14_FD_77579 | JGI IMG/M metagenome (GOLD analysis project Ga0075463, IMG submission 77579) | Aqueous microbial communities from the Delaware River and Bay under freshwater to marine salinity gradient to study organic matter... | ecosystem: Environmental > Aquatic > Marine > Coastal ...
TTACTCGTCTTGAAACACAACTTATAGACCAAGACCAAGACTTAAATGTAGTTAGAGAAATACAAACTAGACTTGCGTGGATAGAAGCGAACTGTTGTAGATAATGCAGAAGGGACTAAGAATAAAATGAAAGACTTATTGATGAAAGATAAAGTAATACTTACTTGTACTATTGGATTATTTGTTTTACTAGGTGTCATAGTTGTAGGAGATTTCTACATATCCCTAAAAGAAAATAAAGGTCCAGATGCAAGTGTTATTGAATTACTACAAATGTCTATTACAGGAATAGTAGGTATTGTCGCAGGTTATATATCTGGTGACAAAAAGAAAAAAGACTGCGACTGTTAATATGACATCTTCTATGACGACAGTTCAAAAAATAAAAATAATACTTGCAAGAATGATTGCAGTATTTGTTGCTAATGGACTAGCAGTTATAGGTGCAGGAAGCCTTATAGGGGTTGACATTGTAAGTTCAATATTATTAGCTGGTTCTTTAGGAGTTATAAAAGTAGCTGAAGCTTTAGCTAGAGCATATATAGATGATGGAAAAATAACTCTTGAAGAAATTAACGATAGTTTTGCTATAATGGAGAAGAAGAGAAAATAATATGTGTTTAGTAAAAACTAACAATAAAGGTACAACAGTACAAATCTGTAACCATAAATATGGTTCAGAATTTTGTGATGAGTGGAAGGAAATCTAATGACAGATCACAAAAACAACAGTAATGGATTTACGCAGAAAGAAATGCTAATTATGATTTTAGACGGACAAGAAAAAATAAATGAAAGAATTGATCAACTACACGAAAAGGTAAATTCAAAAGTTTCAAGAGCAGAATTAAGTGGTTGGGTTGTAGCAGTAGCTTCATTAGCTGTTTTAGTCCAAGCATTAATGTGAACTGTCCCGTCTGTCAAATATTATTAATTGAAATCCACGCTGGATTATACTGCTATAATAAAAAATGCATTGTTTATAAACAAAAAGCAATAGCTTGTTGTGAAGGAGGAGAAATTGCCGGAGAAAGCTGCCGATAAAAAAATAAGAAGAAATTTAGAACACGCTGCAGCAATGATTATGATGTGGATTCCTAAAGAAAAAAGAAATCAATATTTAAACTATTTTTATTCTCTATTCACTGATGAATAAAATATATATTGGTATTCCTGTAATACACGATCAAGAATTTTTTCATACAATAGAAAACTGTTTAGCACAAGCTGATAATCCTAGTGAAATACACTTTGGTGTTTATGCATTATGTGAAAATGAGTTTTGGGAAAAATGGTTATATGATTTTTCTTTAGAACACAATATGTCTATCTTTACTGATAATCTTAATTGGCAAAACTTAGGAATTGGTAAAGGAAGAATAAAAGCTGGTTCTATGTATCAAGGAGAAGAGTATGTTTTGTCTATTGATTCTCATACTTTATTTGGTAAACATTGGGATACTCTACTTAAAAAAGAAATAGATAAATTTAGTAATAATGTTATATTTACTGGTCTTGCAGGTCATTTTTATTCAGACGGAGAAAACAGGTCGTTTGCTCCACATCAATATAAACTAGGATATCCTAAATTTACAGGACAAAAATATAAATACGGAAATGAAGAATACTTTACAATGTATCCTGAATATATTGACATACACGAATATGATGATAACGGTGTAATGAAGTGCTTACTTTGGAATGGAAACTTTTCTTTTAGTAAAAGTAATTTTTTTGAAGATTTATCAGATTTACCAATGCACACAGAACATTGGATACAAACAGCAGAATTACTTCATAAGGGATATACATTACTAACTCCTTTATTCAATCAACCAACTGTTGCTCATCTTTATCAAGATAGAACCATACTGCATACACATAACGGGCAAAGTAGGTGGAACTACAAAGATTACTTACAACCTTATGAATTGATCAAACATCAAGAATTAGATTATATAACTATTTGGGAAGATTACAAATCAAAACACATAGATAAGGTAAAATTATTAGAGAAACACACAGGAGTTAAACTTGCCTAGATATGATTATATATGCTTAAATGAGAAATGCGAACATTTGTTCGAAATAACTCATAAAATAACTGAAGACCCAGTCATTAAGTGTCTACTTTGTGAAAGTCCAACTAAAAGAAAAATAAGCAGTAATGTTATGTTTGAAACTCCTGTAGATGTAGAATGGAACGGAGATCCTAGTGATTTAAGTGAAAAATCTTTTAAACAATATAACGAAGCTAAGAAAATAAAGTATAAATGGTAACGCGTTAGTAACGCGTTATTAACGCACCTAGAGGAGAGGAGAAGAGAGGAGATAAGATAAGATGAGAGGAGAGTATTATAATAAAAACAGTCAGTAAGAAAAGGTGTTGTATGGTAGTATGTATTTGTCGGTCTTCCACTCCGACTTCCTCCCATCAATGGCTGTCTTAGGATAGCCATATGGTAATTGAATCTCAACTATATCATCCAAAGCTTCCACCTTTACACGAAGCTCAACAAAAAGTATTTGACTCAAAAGCACGTTGGAAAATATTATGTGCTGGTAGGCGATTTGGTAAAACTAGACTTGGTGTACAAATGTGTATGGAGGTAGCACTCCGAGGTGGTCGTGCTTGGTGGGTAGCACCTACTTTTGCTATTGCTCGTGTAGGTTGGAGAGATATTGCTGCTTCAGCTGCATCATTCCCTAAAGAAATAGAACCAAATATTTCAATTGTTAATATGGAGTTTACTATGGCTAATGGTGGACAGATAGCTGTAAGATCTGCAGATAATCCACAAAGACTAAGAGGTGAAGGTTTAGATTTTATTGTTATGGATGAGGCTGCATTCGTAAAACCTGAAGTATGGCAAGAAGTATTAAGACCTACATTAACTGAAAGAAAAGGTTCTGCATTATTTATTAGTACTCCTATGGGTATGAATAATTGGTTTTATAATTTATGGGAAACTGCTGGTACTGCAGATAACTGGGAAAGGTTTAGATTTTCAACTTACGATAATCCAAGAATAGATCCTGATGAAGTAGATCAAGCTAAAACAGAAGTTGGTTCTATTGTTTTTGCTCAAGAATATATGGCTGAGTTTGTAGAAGCTGGTCAAGGAATGATTAAGCCTGAGTGGATGAAATATTGGAACTACGATGATAATGGAGACTTTGTATTAGATGGAGAAACATATTTTAAAAAAGAATGCACAATATTTTTAGCGACAGACATTGCTACTTCAGTAGAAGAAGATGCTGACTATACTGCTATAATAGCTGTTGCTTTGACCAAAGATAATAAGATGATTGTTCTTGATTGTTTAAGACAAAGATTTGAAGGACCAGATATTTTAAGTGCAATTAAAAGAATGATTGATAAACATTCTGCTGGTTGGGTTACTATGGAACGTCAAGGTTTTCAACTTTCTTTAATACAAATGGCAAAACGTCAAGGAATGCGTGTTAAAGAAGTTAAACCTGATAAGGACAAAGTTGCACGAGCATTGACACTTAGTGCTAGAATGGAAGCTGGAGATGTCTATTTTAAGGGAGACGCTCCTTGGCTTGATGATATGGAAAGAGAATTATTTACTTTCCCTGTTGGAGCACACGATGATATGGTTGATGCGCTTGGATACGGTGTCCTGAACTTGAATGAGCGTAGGCAATGGAATGCTTATTAGTTTAGGAGATATAATTGGCTGAAGAATTAAACGCGTTTCAAAGATTTACGAAACGTTTTACCCCAAGTGGGAGACAAGAATTAAAAAGATTAAATTTTAATCAATCACTAGCCTCAGCGCTGGATAGATCTGTATACGGATACAATACACAATCAGGATACTTTCCTTCTGACAAATTAGAAGACATTGGTAATGGTTCTGGTAACTCCGCAGTTGCTGCCTGTCTTTCTGTTTTAGCTACAGCTTTTGCTGAACCAAAATTAAATGTATTTAAAGAAGATGAAGTTGGACAAGATATAGTTCTTGCTAAACACCCTGTTTCAAAATTATTTAAAAGACCAAATCCTTTTATGTCTGGTGCAATACTTTCACATTATTTAGTATCAGCTATCAGCGTAGAAGGAGATGCTTACCTTTTTAAAAATAGAAACAAGAAAGGACAAGTTGTACAATTAGTTCCTCTTATGCCTAATTTTATAAAACCAAAAGGTGATCAACAAAGATTAATTACAAGATATGAATACACACCTACTACAGATACTGTCGATATAGATCCTAAAGATATGATTCATATCAGAACAGGAATTGATCCTAACGATCACAGAAAAGGATATGCTCCAATTAAAACAGTTCTTAGAGAAATATTAGGAGATGAAGCAGCAGGTCAATATTCTACAGCCTTGCTTCATAATATGGCAATACCGGGTGTAATACTTTCTCCTTCATCAGATGCTATGGGTGGTCCAACAAGAGAAGAAGCAGAAGCAATATCAGAGATGTATAAATCTAAATTTGGTGGTGCTAATAGAGGTATGCCTATGGTTCTTACTGGAGCTATGAATATAGACGTAGTATCTTTTAGTCCTAGTGATATGAACTTAATTGAACTAAGAAGATTACCTGAAGAAAGAGTTGCAGCTGTTATGGGTGTCCCAGCAGTGCTCGCCGGTCTCGGGGCTGGATTGAATTCAGCGACCTACAACAATACTAGAGAATTAAGAGAATATTTTACTGAGCAAAAACTTGTTCCTTTGTGGAGAACAGTTGCAGAAGAATTAACTTATCAGCTACTTCCTGAGTTTGATGAAGATGACAATGTTTATTGTAAATATAATGTTGAAGATGTAAGAGCATTATCACAAGATCAAGATGAGCTTTACAAAAGAATGAACACTGCTGTTTCAGGTGGGTGGGCAACAATTGGTGAAGCTAGAAATGCAGTTGGTTTAGCCGCAGATGATTCTCACAATGTTTACCTAAGACCAATGAATATGCAACAAGTTGATGCAACTGGTAAACCTGCTCAAGAAGATGCAGAAGATCAATCAATACCTGTTGGTGAAGATGATCCATTAGAAATACCTGCTGCAACAATTGATCAAACATTTGTAACTCAAGAAGAATTAGAAAAGAAAGATGTAATGGACACAGGTGATGGTGCACCTGAATCTACAAGACAAACGATCAAACCAACTCCTTCTAGGAATATGTGGATGTATGATACGATAGAAGCGGCAGAACGCAGGGCTAAAGAAATAGGTTGTGAAGGTTATCACGAACATACTATTGAAGGTATGACTTATTATATGCCTTGTAGTTCACACGAATCCTTTGAAAGAACCAAAAAACATTGGATAAATAGAGCAATAGAAGAATTAAAAGTAAGTTTAGAAGAAGCAGAAGCAATGTTTGAGAGAGGTGATAAATTGAATAGTCCAGAAGAAAAAGCTCCAGCAGCTTTTATGAGAAATACTTTTACCACTCCTGAAGAAGCTATAGCTAGAGCACAGGAATTAGGTTGTGATGGATATCACGAAGTAGATAGAGGACCTGCTGGTAAATTTTATATGCCTTGTTCAAGTGAAGAAGATTACAATAAATTAATTGTTAAAGCTAAAGACGATACTAACTTTCCAAGTCCGGGTATGAATCAAGCAGTTAGAATTTCAAATTCAAAGTATAAACAATTCCCATACGGTTACGCAAAAGATCTAAAAGAGAATTGGGGAGAGATTTGGAGAATGGCTGGCAATGGTGGTAATCCTCCAACATCATTTACTGGTAATGATGCTTTTAGAAATTGGACTAAGTATCAATCAGGTGATAGAAGTGAATCTGTTCTTAACTGGGTAAGAAGAAGAGAACGCTATATGGGTAGACATCAAAATGATAAAAGATTGAACGGTGTTATTGCTGCTATCAAATGGGGTGGAGTTCTTAACATAGGTGTTCCAGCTATGAAAGCTGTTATTAACGAAAGAAAAAAACTTGTTAGAGAACGTAGAAAAAAAGCTGCTGAACTAGAAGCAGAAATGGTAATGAAAGCTATCTCTCCTAGAATAAGAAAAATTTTAAGACAGAAAGCTGCTGATCATAATTCAAGTAGTGCTAAATATAAAACTTCTGCAGGTACTTTAGGTAAAGTATTTAACAGAGGCGTTGGTGCTTATAGAACAAATCCGGGTTCAGTTAGGGGTAATGTTTCAGGTGCTGACCAGTGGGCGTTAGCCAGAGTTAACGGCTTTTTGTACGCACTAAGAAATGGTAAATTTAAAAGAAAACCATACGATACAGACCTACTTCCATCAGGACATCCTAACTCTAGTAAAAGTATGACTAAAGCAGAATCTGTTAGAACAGGTCAATCTGTATCTTGGAGTATAGATAAAAGTCCACAGCCACCATCAACAGTTCACGGTGTAGTTGTATCTGTAAATAACACAGATAAAGAAGCTACTATGCAAGTCTGGCAAATCTTGGAAGACGGTTCACATAAGAGAACAGACAGAAGAGTAACAATGCCTATTTCAAGTCTAAGAATCATATCTGACATAACTAAATAAATCTATTAAAAGTAGTCGTTGAGAATTAAGGTCTACTGATAAACTTATATATGAAATTGGCAATTTTATTTATTTAGGAGTTTAAGTGTCAGATAATTTTGATATTAAGTCAATCGACTTAGAAATAAAGAATGACGAAAAAGGCGAAGTCGCTGCGGTCTTTTCGGTATTCGATAAAGTAGATTCAGATGGCGACATTGTAAAAGCAGGTTCTATCAAATCAGGTTTTAAATCAGGAGATGTGCCTATGGTATGGGCTCACAAATGGGATATGCCAATTGGTAAAGGTCAAATAGAACAAGACGATGATAAAGCGACATTCAAAGGTCAGTTCTTTATGGATACAGAATCAGGAAGAGAAGCTTATAACTTAGTAAAGGCTATGGGTGAATTACAACAATGGTCTTTCGGTTTTAAAGTTGATGATTCTGAATACGGTAAATTTAAAAAAGACGGTTCTGATGAAGAAGAAGATGTTAGATTTCTTAAAGGTCTAACTGTCTACGAAGTATCACCAGTTCTTGTTGGAGCAAATCAAGAAACATACACAATGGCTATTAAATCTAATACTCAGTTGTTAGAAGAACTTTCAGAAGAAAAAGCTGTTATGACTACAGAAAGTATGAATCAACCAGAACCTGAAGAAAAACCAGAAGAGGTTGAAGAAGCTCCTGTTGAGGAAGCTCCAGCAGAAGATCCTGAAGCAGAAGAGATTGCTAAAGAAACTGCTGAGGAAGAAGAAAAAGAATTAAAAGTTTCAGAAGAAGTCAATAAGACTTTTTCTGAAGAGGTCAAAGATGTGCTTGCTGCATTAGAGAACCTTATAACAAGGGCGAAAGCAATTTCGTCCCTCCGTGAAAAAGACGGTAGAAAATTAGGCGAAAAAGCTACTGAAGCACTTCGCGCAGTTCAGGACGATCTCAGCGATGCTTGGGCTGAATTAGACTCATTTGTCGATGAGTTCGGTGCGGAAGAAGTTTCAGAGTCAGAAGTAGAAGAGCAACCAACTGGTGACGTAGACGTTGATGAGAATACGGTAGTTAACGAATACGACAACGATGTCTCTGACATCGATTCCGAGGAAGAAGAAACTGAAGAGATTCCTGTCTCAGAAGTTACCGAAGAACCAGAGGATAACAGCGAATCAGCTGACGAAGATTTTGACGCTGAATGGGTCGAAGGTCAAAGGCTTATAGCCGAGACTGTAGACATTGAAGTATAAGTAATAGTTATCATAGGAGATAATAGTGAGTAAAGTTGACAATCTTAAAGAACAGATTGTAAAATCGCGTGAAGAGCTTAAAAATATCTTCGATGGCGCAGACGAAAACGGCAAATATACTGCTGATCAAAAAGAAAGCATTGCAAAAGCTAATGCTGACTTAGCAGGTATGGTCGAAGATCTCAAAATCGAAGAATCTAAAGCAGCTAACGCAAAAGCTCTCGAAATAGATAATGAACCTGTAAATGAAATGCCTGTTCCACAAGTTGAAGAAGCTAAAGCTTTTAAAACAATTGGAGAACAACTTACTGATTCAGATGCATATAATGCATACAAGAATCAAGGAGTTAAAGGTGTGGATTCTAAAGGTGAATTTTCACCATACGAGTACAAAACAACTTTAAACACAACTGGTTATCCGCCAGAGTCTCTCAGAACTCCGGGCATTTTAGAAACTGCTCTTAGAGATCCAGATAGTGTTATTGGATTATTCGATCAAATCGAAACAAACCAAAATGCATATGTCTATCTCGAAGAAACCACTTTCACAAACAATGCTGGATCAGTTGCTGAAGCTGCTGACATTAGTACATCTAATGAAGGTGCATTAGCATTCACTGAGAGAACAGAGTCCATCAGAAAAATGGCAACATTCTTGCCAGTCACTGATGAATTACTAGCAGATGTAGCAGGTGTTCAAGGTTATGTAAACTCACGTCTCTCAACAATGATGAAGCTTAATATGGACAATCAACTTATTAATGGTGATGGTTCTGCTCCAAACCTAACAGGTATATTAAATAAATCCGGAATCAATACATTTGATTACGCTTTACCATATGCTGGTGAATTAGGAAGACTTGGACAAATTTACCAAGCCATTACAGAAATTAGAAAAGATGCCTTCACAGAAGCAGACGCTATTGTGATGCATCCTTCAGATTGGTATCAAATCGTAACATCCGTATCTGACGTAACAACATCCGGTTCTAAGAACCCATTGTTTGTCGTTGCAGGTGGATTTGGTGCTGATGCTGCTCCAAGAGTTTGGGGTCTAAAAGTTGTTCCATCAACTGTTATTGCTGAAGGTACCGCATTAGTCGGTAAATTCGGTGGTGGCGAAGCTGCACACGTTGTTATGAGACAAGGTGTTGACCTAGCAGTATCCGATAGTCATAGTGACTTCTTTGCGAAGAATCAATTGGCAATCAGGCTTACAATGAGACTAGGTTTCCCTATTTACAGAGCTGAAAGTTTCTGTTCTATAACAAACTTCTAAAGTTTGTAAATAGTGTATAGTCAAAGCGGTAGATTTATCTACCGCTTTACTATTTAAGAATTGAGTAGATGAGGTAATATATAATTATGTTCGTAGTAGTAGAAAAAAATATTTGGAAGCTAGAAGATGGAACAATCTGGGAAGGTAATCTTGCCGATGCACCATCAGGTAACGCTGCAATTGTAGCCAAAGCTGGAAGAGAGTATCCTGAAGCTTGGTTAAAAGAGCAAGGTTGGGGTAAAAAAGAAAAAGCTCCTGCTAAAAAGAAAGCTGCACCTAAAAAAGCTGCCGAATCAAAAGAAATAGAAAATAAGGCTGTCAAGCCAAAAGATACTGAAGACAAGTAAGGAGTCCTAAATGGCTCTATGTAGCGTATCTGATGTAGAATCAATGGTTCAAATTGATTATTCATCTGCTTTAGAAACAGATATAACTAATGTCTTTATACCATATGTTGATTCAGCTATTAAAAGATTTTTAGGATATGATCCTGAATACAATTCATCAATAGTTGAAAAATTTGATGGTAGAGAAAAAACTCATTTATTTTTAAAAGTAGTTCCTGTAGTTTCTATGACTTCTGTAGTTGAAGATGGTTTTACATTAGAAGAAGGAAACGACAAAGATTATGTAGCTTATTTAGAAGAAGGATTTTTAGTCAAAACAGGTAAATCAAGATGGTCAGATGCAAGAATGCAAAACGTTATAGTTACTTATGCAGCTGGTTTCCAAACAATTCCTGATACAATTAGATATACTTCTGCTAGAGCTGTAGCAAGATTAATAAATAGCACTTTACAACTTTCTTCTTTACAACCTAAAGCAGAAATAACTTCACATAAATCAGATGATACAAACAATGACGGTAATTTTTATTCAGTACAAAGTGAATCAGTAGGAGATTTAAGTTTGAGTTATGGAGAACCTATGGGAACATCTTTAGGACCTGCTTTGTCTGCATTTGATATAACAACATTAATGCCATATAAAAGGATATTTTTCGAGTAAAACTAGTTAGGAGGAATAATGCCAAATAGAATAGCACCAACAGTAGAAGAAGCTAGAGAATTATTTTTATCAGAACCACATAAAAAGTTATCTCTATGGGCTGAAGAATGGGGAGTGTCTGATGAAAGAGTTAGACAATTAAGAGAACAAGCAGGTGTTGCACCTAGGTCAGCTTACAATTCTGAAATAGCTGAAATTGTTTTAAGTAGAATTGCAGAAGGGAAAGGTTCTTTAACAACAACAAAAACATATGAAGAACTTCCAATAGGTTATGAAAGATTTAAAGCTTGGATGAAAGAGATGCCTGAACTTGTTGAAAAAGTAGAAGAAGCTAAGGCTAAAGCAGAAAAGCTTTCTTGGAATCCTAATTGGAAAAAATGTTTAGAATGTCAAGAAGAAAAAGATGTAAATGAATTTGAAAAATCTCAAAAATATAAAAGTGGATACACTCAATACTGTAAAGAATGTTTAGTGGGTCTTAGAGAAGCTACTAAGCAATATAAAGAGACCATAAAGTCTGATGAAAATAGTAAAGTATGTTTAGTTTGTGCAAAAGAAAAATCATTAGATAAATATGCTAAATCTAAAAAAGATAGAAATAAAAGAGAATCAATTTGTATGCTTTGTCATCGAAAAGCAAATCGTGAAAAAGAGTTGTAATAAAATAAACTTTCTGTCTATAATGTAATTGGTTATAAATGATCTTAAGGATTTAACCAATCCTTTCTAGAACATAAGTAGCCTCCTTAATTGATTGCGAGAAGCTGGGTGTAAAAACCCAGCTTTTTGTATTTATGAGGTAAAATATTGTATGGCAGATGAACGAATGACTAAGCTCAGGCTTATGGCATTTATGAGAGCTAATAATCAATGTGAATGGGCTGAATGCACTAAAACATCTCAATTACAGTTAGCTCACATACACGGCAAAGGAATGGGTGGTAATGAAAAAAGAAAATATGATCCAGAAAATGTTGCAGTGTTATGTATGTATCATCACGACATTTATGATGGTAGACAGTATAAGAATAGTAAGTACGAACTTAGGATGTTGCTTACAGCATATTTAAAGGGAAAGTGGAATGAATCAGGAAGAGAAGATACAGGAAGTAATTAGATATATACAGGATGCTAATCCTGAAGCAGAAATGCTTGAAGGACACGATAATGCAATATTAGGTATAGCATCAGTTCCTAATTTAGGTGAATGTGTTGCTTACTCTCAAGGAATAATTGTAAATAACTTATTTAATGAATACATATCAGATAAAAGTATTGATTGGGAAGATGAAGAAGAGGTTGGTATGACTAAAGATGACCAAGCTTGGCAAATGGCTTTAGATTTTTTCGGTCATAGTATATATTCGGTATCGTATGGAGAATTTGGACCTATCTTTGTAGACGATTTCTTTTAATCAATAGAGGTCATATTGTATGATTAGTATATGGCTCTCAACACAAATTTATTAATAGATCAAGTAAACGTAGAAAGAATAACTAGTTCTGGAGTTGATGACAGAGGTAACCCATCTGACACTTGGGCAACGCAATACACTAATGCAAATTGTAGATTAATTAAAAATGGTAGCGTTGAAGATAGAGATGGAAGAAATACAATTATTGAAGGCATTACTATATATTTTGATGACAACGTAAGCATAAAAGCAAATGATAGAATTAAAGATGGAAGTAAATATTATGAAATTACAGGCATTACAACACAAAGGGATGCAAAGGGAGAAGACTGTTATACAGTAGCATCTTGCTTATATAGAGAGTAACTTATAGTGGTTACTGGATCAGGTAGACCTAGAGACGCAGGCGTTCAAAACGCTAAACATAAAGGTGAGCCATTTAAAAGTAAAAAAGGCAAACCCGGTGGTAAAGCAGTCAACAGATTAACAAGTGTTGGTTATAGTGTATTAAGTAAATTTAGAGATGTAGCTGCAACATTACCTACTACTAAAGCTATTATGAATCCACTTTCTAACTCTTTAGCCGGTGGTCTTAAAAGCATTAGAAACATTCAAGCTTTTAGGCAAGGACCAGCTGCTGTTGGACGAAGAATACCAAGGTCTATCGGTGGTAGAATGGTTGGTCAAGCATCTAATGCAATGATACGTAGCATACTTCCTGATAATATTGCTGGTCGTTACGTAGGAAGTCGTTACTTACAACCACTTGCACAAAAAGGATTACACAAAGTAACTTCTGCAATGTTTAAAAGAAATGGTCCAAAGACCACAGCTAAATTTTATAAAGCTATGACTGGTGCTGGAAACTTAAAACAGTTTGGAGATATGCTTCAAGGAGTTGTAGCTATGGGTCTTCAAGTGTCAATACCTAGAACTAAATTTTCAGAAAAAAGACCGGGTGTAGGTGTGATAAATTATCCAGCAAATAACCTAGCTGAATCTGTGTGGTTAATGGACCCTGTTTATAAGCCAGATCCTTACACTGCTGCACTTTGGGAAATAAGAATTGGTGGAGCAACTGCTACTTCTACAACTGCAGACAAAGCTCCTTATGCAATGATTGCAAACTTCGGAGGTTTAATGTTCAATCCTAAAAATCCAAAAAAACCAAAACCTTTACCTCCTTCTTATTTTGCCGAAAGATCTTTACAGTTTGCTAGTAGATACGCAAAGATAGGTGTAAAAGGTTTAGCTAAATTTTATTTAGACGAAGAAGGTAGAAAAAAAGCAAAAGCAGCAGGTAAAAAAATAGATAAAAACAATATGGCAAATCTTGTAAAAGTTGTTTCTAGTGAAAGAGCAGATGCTCTACGTTATATGTGGTTGACTAAAGATGGAGAAGTTTGGCAAAAACAATTTGAAAAGAAAACAAAACGTGGAAAAGCTAAAAAACGTAGTGAAGAACATTTAAATTACAAAGGTGGTAAAAATCCATATCAATCAAATCCAAACTGGCAAAATGTTCAAGGTGCAGAAGTTGATGACTTTATGTTTAATTACTTTAGTGCAACAGGTAAAGAAGTTCCAGATTGGATGAAAGGTGGTTTAGATTTAGATGCAATAGAAGAAGGTGCTAAACAAACTATGTTGATATTGCAAGGTGAAAGAAAAGCTAAAGTTAGAAAATCAGTATATGACGATAAAACAAAAAAATATAAAAAAGGTGAAATTACAGAAGTTAGTGCAGGTGCTCTAACAGGCTTTGAAGGTTTAGTTCCTATTTATGCTCCTGTTCAAAAATTAAAAGCTAAAGGTAGAGGTAAAGCTAGAAAATATACTGCTGGTGGTAATAGATATAAAGATGACATACTTATGCCTCCCACTGCTGTAATTAATAAAAAATTCAATATGACTGTTGGTGCTGTAGATCTTAGTAAATCAAGCACAGTTGCTTTTGAAGTTCAAGTAGGTGGTAAAGCTGTAAAGATGAATGCAAAGCAGACTATTGAATATGCACAAAAAGAAGGTGCTGTAAAAATTATAAAAAGAAAAGGTAAAGTAGAACTAGAAGTTGTAGATTTTGATAAATTTGTAAAAATATTTGGAGTAGAAGTTGTAAACCCAACAGCTGCTGCTTCTGTTGGTGCTCGAAAAGGTAAAATTCAAATATCTTCAGCAGAAGAAAGAAGAAGAACTGCTGGTAAGCATTACGTCAACGAACTACGCAAAAATCCACAATATGCAAAAATATTAGAAGGTGAGCAAACAAAAATTATGAGTGCAATTGCTGATGATTTAAATATTAAGTTTTCAAATATGAGTGGTCGCAAAAAAATTCAAACAGGAACAAAAACAGTTACTTATCAAAGAAAAGTTAAGGGTAAGAGAAAAAAGAAAACAGTTAGTTATGAAAGATCAGTTTATGAAAGAAGACACGTTGCTTATGATCCTACTACAGGTCAATTTAAACTTCCTCTTCTACAAGCAGAGTTAAATAATGTAAAGCAAGAAATTATTAGACTTGAAAGCATTGTCACTACAAGTAATAAAAGACTTGGAGAATTAAGTACATTAGGAACTACAAAAACAGAATTATTAGCACAATTAGAAGCTAAAAATGTATATACAGGTGAAAAGTTTTTAGCTGAAATCAGAAGAGTTGAAGGTAAAAAATCTTATGATGATTTCCTTAAAACTACAGATGGTGCTCTTATATCCCAAAGTGCAGGTGATTACTTTGTAACAGGAGTACAGGTTAGAGGTGGTTCAATATCTTATGAAGGCGCTACAACAATGTATGCAGGACAAACCAGAAGAGACATAAGCCAGATAGGTAGAGGAAGTGGAGCTGATTTTGTTGATGAAATTAAAGCAGTTAAGAAATCAATAAAAGTAGCTAAAGAAGACATAAAAATATTAAGAAAAAGAAGAGATTCTATTCAAGGAAGAATAAACAGAAGAACTGACAAACTTGGAGGTATGGGTGTAGGTCCGGGAACAAATGCAAGAAACATAGGAACAACTAATTATTTACTAGCGGAACAAAGAGCAGTTGCAAAAGCAACTTCTGCAGGAATTGAAGGATATACTGGTCCTAAATTAATTCACGGTGGATTTGGTGGAGTTAAAGGAAGTGAAAACAGATTTTTAACAGCGTCACATTTTAAAGGATTAGGTGGGTCTGAACAAGCAGCAATTATTACTCGTAATATGCCAACAACAGCTCAATCTTATTTAGCTTACAACTATTCAGGAGCAGGGTTAACTAATCCTATGACAGCATTAACAAATACACCATCAAAAAATTTAACTGAAGTAGTTTTTACTTTTAAGAAAGGAACTAAATCTAGAGATCAAGCTGATAAATTAGGAATATTTAATTATGAAATGAATTTAAAAAGAACAAGCCCTACTGGTGCACCGGGTGCAACATTCAAAAAAGTAAAACCAAAAGTTGAAAGAAATGGTAATAATATCACATTGGCGTTTAGAGATCCAGAAATGCCAACAAGAGCTATTTACTTATATCAAAATGTTGGAAGAAAAGGTCAAGTAAAATCTTCCCCTAGAGTAGAATTTGGTCACCCTAGTGGTGCTGGTAGAACAAGAGAAATATTTAAATATAGCAGTACTTCTGGTAGAAGAAACATATTTGAGACTCAACAAGGTGCAGGAGATGGAATAGTTAGGTATAGTCAAGAATTTATGTCAGGAGTTGCAAATGCAGGTAAAGAACAAGCTCAAAATATGATAACTAATGCAATTATGGCTAGAGCTATGTTTAACAAAGAAGAAGGTGAAACAGTAAGAAGAGTTACAACTGAAAGAGCAGGCGTTTACGCTATTAATGATGATGGATTGGGACCAAATCTATCAACTAGAGGGTATATAATAAGATTTGAAGAAAGATAATAAATGGTAAGTAATATACAAAAATCAGCACCAGATGCAGAAATAGTATTTAGAGCTTGGTGTTTAGACAGAACAGCTATAACAAGTTTATGTTCTACAAGAATAGCAACTAGATTACCTAGAAATGCAGAGTTACCTTTTCTTACTTATTTTAGAGCTGGAGGAACTCCAGTATTTCCTCGAAGTGAAGTTTTGATTGAAGAAGCTATATTCCCAGTTAGCTGTTACGCAGGTAGATGGGGAGAATCTGGAACAACAGCACAAGCTGATTATGCAGGTGCATATTCGCTAGCTGCAGCTGTTCAAGAAGCAGCTTTTAATGAATCAAACGACCCAATAACCTTGTCAGATGGATCAAAAGCCTTAATTTATGGTTTTGAAATCTACGATGGAATTTCTAGAATAGAGGAGACAGAAACAGGGTTGGGGTTGTATACTATAACTGTAGGAATGACATATAGGTATGACGAATGAAAAAAGTTAGTGTAAATCCAATGATGAGTTTCACCCAAGCGTGGTGGGAAATCAATGGTGTACAAACTCTTATTAAGAAGGATTCTTGGGTAGAAGTCTCAGAATCTACTTGGAAGGATATGAAAAAGCATATGAAGCCAATGAGTGAAAATATGCAAGGACAAGTTTTCATTGCTGAAGATGAGTCCATTGATTCTAAACAAGTAGTTGAGCGCTTTGACATCTCTGACAAAGTAGAAGTCAAAGAAGTCGTGGAAGAAGACTCTTCTGAAGAATGGTATTCTGAAGAAGAATAGGTAATTGACGTAAGTCAATTGTCGCGACAATTGAAGTATAAGTATATAGTAGGAGAGTAATATGCCAGCTACAAGCGGTTCAATATCTGAAGTATTGATTGGTACTGGTGTCCTTTACATTAAGGACAGAACAACTTCTTCATTAGCATTTCCGGGAGATGATTCCGGTACTGCAGGAGCTTGGGAATCCCCAACAGCAATGTCTGTTGCTTGGGAAGAAGTAGGCTATTCTGAAGATGGTTGGACTCTTGAAATGGATAAAACTTTTGAAGACATTATGGTGGCTGAAGAAGTTGATCCAATTAAAACAATTAAAACTGCTCAAGAAGTTAGATTAACAGGTGAACTTTCACAAGCTTCACACGCAAAGTTAATCATTGCTCTTGGCGGTGGAGCGTCTACATCCGATGTAATCGGAAGTGGTGCAAATGGTGCTGCTGGAACAAGTGCTACAGGTTATGATACCTTAGTACCTCCAACATCATCCTCATTCAATGAGTATGCATTACTCTTAGTTGCTGACGGTCCAAAAGGCACTAACGGAGTTGCAACAAGACACGTTAGAATCCCACGTGCTGTAAACGTAGGTTCTTTCTCAATGCAACACGCTAAAGCCCCACAAAAAGTTGTTTTAGCAACAGAGTTCAAGATATTAGTACCTGACTCAACATTAAATGTTGGTTCAGATAGCAATGGTTATAGCTACCTATTCGACATCGTTGATAACACCAACAGTGCCGGAGCCGGTGGTTCTTATAACCCATAATATTAGATAGGAGAATAAAGAAGTATGAGTGATAAGGCAAGATTTATGGATTTTGACGCTGCGGTAGAAGAGTCTGACAACAAATCTATCGAAGTCAAAATAGCGGGTAAGAATTATGAGTTCCCACCTGAGCTACCTGCAAAGGTAGTATTGTCTCAGTTGAGATTTATGGATGACACTGGTCAACTGTCCGCAGCTCAAATTCCTGATTGGTTAGCTACTATCGTAGGTAAAGATAATTTAGATGAGATGTTAGAAAATGGAGCATCTTGGGAGCAACTACAAGCTTTGTTAAATTACTTACTAAAAGAATACGGTATAGCTGCAAATGTAGAAGCGGTTGATGAAACTGCTGAAATAGGAGATGACGAAGAAGCCCCAAAATAAATTTCACCCCAATCGAAATGGTTGAACGTTGGGGTGCAATAGAGGCAGATTTTCATCGACATTATCAAATACATCAGCCACTTCAAATAGGCTATAGAAAGTTTATTAGATTACTTTCTAATTTACCTTTTGATAAGTCTAGTTTTTACTTACCAATGTATCGTGCTGCTCAAGAAGGTCAAGATTACACATCTAATCCAGAAGAGATAGATAGAAGATATTATAAACGACAACTAGATAAAGTTAGAGGTCGTGAAGGTAAGCAAAGAAAGCAAATAAGTTTAGAACAGTTTATGAAAGAGACACATAATGGCTAAAGCCTCATCAACGTTATCACCAGAAATGTTATTGACACTTGGTGTGTCAATGCAGATGGTCGATAATGATGCATTCTTACAAGATGTTAATAAACAGAATGCACAATTGCAAAAAGCAACTCAAGGTATTTCTATAGCTGCTAATACAGCTTTAGCCACAGCAGCTGCATCTTTTGCAGGTGTAGCTTTAGCTACAGTTGGTGGAATAAGAAGTCTTATTGCATTTGAAGATGCATTTGCCGGTATCAAGAAAACTGTAGACGCAGATGCTGAAACTATAAAGAAATTAGAAACAGAAGTTAGATCATTAGCTACAACTCTTCCTGTCGCTGCAACAGAATTAGCAAGAGTTGGTGAACTTGGTGGTCAGTTAGGTATTAAAGCTGGAAACTTAATTACATTTATTGAAACTGTTACAAAACTATCTGTAGCAACTGTATTAAGTACAGAAAACGCTGCATTAGCATTAGCTAGGTTAGGAGCTATTGCTAATATACCTGAAGCACAATTAGATGATTTTTTTGAAAGAACAGCTTCTTCTTTAGTAGATTTAGGTAACAACTTTGCTGCGACTGAAGATGAAATCATAACAACTGTTTTACGTATTGCAACTGCTGCAGAACAAACAGGTGCATCTACACAAGACGCTTTAGCATTTGCTACCGCACTTCAAGCTATTGGTGTTCCATCACAAGCTGGTGGTACTGCTGTATCTCGTGTGTTCCAAGAAATTCAAAGAGCTATTCAATCTGGTGGTGAACAGTTACAACTATTTGCTGAAATATCTGGAATGACAGTGACAGAGTTTAGTAGGTCTTTCGGTGAAGATGCAGCTATGACTGTTGTAAGATTCATTGAAGGATTAGGAGATGCTGAAAATGTAGTACAAAATGTTCAGAATGTTCTACAAAAATTAAACTTATCACAGAGAAGAACTCAGTTAGCTATTGGAGGTCTTGCTGAAGCTAGAGGATTGTTATTAGATACATTAATGACAGCTAGAAATGCATACGAAGCAAATATAGCTTTAGAAATAGAAGCAGCTAAAAAATTCAATACTACGGCTCAACAAATTCAGCTACTTAAAAACCAATATAAAGAATTTTCTATGGAACTTGGTGAAAGATTTTTACCTACATTAAGACAAGTAATATTTTCAGTTCAATCTATGGTAAATGCATTAGATCCAGAAAAAGCTATGGGTATGGGTAGGTTTATGTTCTTTATTGCTTCAGCTATGGTTGGTGTCAAAGTATTGACAAAAGTATTACTAAATGCTGCTAGAAGTGGAACATTGTTTGCTGGAGTTATGGCTACAATTCAAGCCGTAATGTCATCGGGAGCTTTAGCTATTGGATTGTTTGTAGCAGGAGTAGCAGCTACAGTCGCAGCTTTTGCAAAAATTGGTAGCTTAATAAGAGATGTAAATAGAAATAAAGATACTTTATCTTTAGCTAGTTTATTAGGAGATTCTTCAGACTTTGGAACTGGACCTTTAAAAGCTATGGATTTTGTAACAGATGCTATAAAAATTAGAAAAGAAAAATTTGAAGAAGCAACTTCAATACCATTTGATTTATTTAGACTTGAAGATGGAAGCATTATGACTAACGCAGAAGCAATAGCTGATGTATTTGTAACAGCAGGAAAAAATGCTCCAACAGAAAATGAATTAAAAAATTATATAACTCTTTTTGAAGGAATAGCAGGATTAGAATTAGACAAAACTAATTTAGCAAACAACATAGAAGAAATATTTCAAGGTCAAATAGAAAAAGCTAAAGCAGGCGATGGTGGTTTCAATAGATTAGTACAAGAAGTATTTGGTGATAATGCTGATTTACTTCCTCAAGGTTTCAGAATGTCTGCAGAACAATTCGTTAGAGATATTTTGTTAAATGGTGTTGATCCAGTTATAGCTGCTTCAGAGTTTCAAAATTATGTAAATGAAGTAGTAACTGGTGATTTAAGAGATATTAAGGGTGTAAGCAATGAAGAGTTGTTGAATATTCTAGGTTTACAAGAAGGAACAGATGCATATGAGTTCCAAATGGATGCTCTTGAAAATATAAATACTGGTCTTGAAGCAAGAGCAGTATTGGAAATAAGAGCTTTAGAAAGACAAGAAGCAATAGGTCTTGGTCTAGAAGACATAGCTATGACTGAAGAAGCTGCACTTCAAATTAAAGAAGCAGCAAAACAGGCTGATATAGATTCTGCAGCAGCAATGGTTGAAAAAGTAAAACTTTACGATGAAGAAAATATTCTTATAGGAATGACTGATGATGCAATAGCTAAAAAGATTATTAATGAAAGAAATCTTGGTAGAGAAGAAGCCCTAAATGCAGTTGCTAGAGGCGAAATGACTATGGAAGAAATTAAAAATATGGAGCACTCTGCAAGTGTAAGGGCTGCACTTCAAGCAGAAAAAGATGCTTTTGCAGAACAAGAAGCAAGCAACGCACAAAAAATTATGACAGCATTAAGCGAATCGGATACTGCTTATATCAACACTATGAAGATTGCTAAAAAATCTGCAGAAGGTGTTATTAATATGTTTCAAAAAGTTCCTGAACAAATAGGGTTATCTGCAACTGAAGCTGTAAGAAACTTAGAAGATCAAGCTGCTATAAGTTCTACATTCTTTGAAACTATACAAGCTTTAGCAGATCAAGGATTTATTGCTTTAGCTGCTAGTTTAGCTGAACAAGGTCCTGCTGCTTTAGAAACAGCTGCTCAATTCTTAGCTGATCCTGAACTAGCAACAAGAGCTGAAGCAAACTTAGCTACAACTAGAGAAGCGTTCATTCAAGGATTAATGGAAATACCTGATGAATTAGAGCTTAGTGGTGGTGAATTGAGAGACAGACTTTACGGAGTTGGTGCTGATATGACTTCTAGTATATCTAACGGTATTACAGAAGGTGCAGCAACAATGAAAGAAGCTTTAGTAAACGCTTTAGGAGAAGCTATAAATGGACTAGAAATAGCATTTTATTATTCATCTCCTCCTACTCAAGGTCCTATTCCACAATTAGGTACTGACGCAGTTAAAAGTATTGCTCAAGCTGTTGAAGACGAGCAACCAACTTTAGAGCAGGCTGTTATAGACGCAATGCAGAATTCAATTGATGCAGCTAGCGATTTTGATTTTTTTGGAGAGTTTGCACCACCACCGATTGTTTTAGACCCTAAATTATTACAAAAAAACTTTGGTACTCCTCAAACATTTACAGACCCTATGGCTCCTTCAACACCTAAAAAATATACCAATCCATATGGAGGTTTTTTAAATGCAGAAAGAAGAGCTTATGTAGCTGGACTAGAAGAAGAAAAAAAAGTTATAGTAGATTCAATAGAACAATATAACAAAGAAGTGGCTAGTTTATTAAACAGTGGTGATTCTAAAAAAAGATTTGAAGAATTTAAGAACACAGCCAAAGATGCTTTTAAAACATTTATAAACTTTACTAGGTCACTTAGAAATCAAGCAGATGCAACTAATGCAGTAGCTGATGCTAATAGAAATTATCAAGATGAATTACAAAAAACAATAGACTTAAATGATAAATTAACCAAGTTAAATGAAAGAATGACTGATGCTGTAGATAAATTTGGAGCTGTTGGTGTTGTAACACAAAGTGAAAAATTAGATTTAATTAATCAAGAATTAAGATTAATTAAATTAAAAAATGCAGAAAATAGAACTGGAACTGCTTCTGAAAGACTTGCTATAAAAGATGCTAAAAGAGAATTACAATTTTTAGAACAAGCCGAAAAGAGAGGTGTTGCTACTGCTGATGAAGTTCAAGCAGCTAGAGAAAGGTTAGCAGAGCTTCAAGGAACTACTGCTGGAATTGATAATTTTCAAGATGAGGAAAGTTTTAAGAGAATTTTAGAATTAGAAAATGATAAACTCGATATCCAAATAGAACAACAACAAGCTTTATTTGATCTTTTAAAAGTAAGTGTTAAAGAAGAATCTCAAGTAATTGTAGATTTACAAAAAGAAATAGACGACTTAAAAGCTGATATAGCTCAACAAACTGAACGAGAAGCAAAAGCACAAAGGGGAATAGCTGATGCTCAATTTGATCAATACTTAGCAAAACTTAGCTTAATAGATTTAGCACAACAATTAGTAAATCTTGGTCCAAAAGGTGAAGATCAGTTTAGATCTATTGCTCAAGCTGTTGGAATGCCTGAAAGTGAAATCGAAAATTTGATTACTACTGCTGGAACTATGTCTGACAAATTAGTCGGTGAACTAGACGCAACAACTACAAAGCTTTTTGAAGTAGGTGAAATAGCTAATAATCTAGGAATGCAGTTTGATGTATCTGCAGCTCACGCACAAATAGAATCAATAGAAAAAAGAATAAATAATATTTACGCTAAAGCGGGTATATCACCTCTTCCATTTCCAGATTTAGGAATAGATGAATCTGTTGTAAATCCTCCTGCACCAGAAAGAAATCCGTATGCTCCTCTACCTAAAATGTTATATAAAGGTGGATTTTTAGGCTTAGGTAAAAGAGCTTTAGTTGGTGAGTTTGGACCAGAAATTATTACTCCTAGTCCTAGTGGAGTAAGGGTAACACCTACAGGAATAGGTGGTGCTGGTGGTGGCGGAATTATTGTAAATAATCTTAATGTAAATGTTACTGGAATACCAGCAGATAGAATGTCAGCTAGGAAAGCTGCTGTACAAATAAGAAAAGCTCTAATTAATTTAGAGAAGGAAGGGAACAGTAGTTCGATTACACTAAGGTAATGATTGATAATAAATCAGGAAAAGATTTAGAGCCTTGTGTAGAATGTGGAGAATATTTTTTTAAAATAAATTACAATGAATGTATGAGGTGTAGATATTATGGCAATTAGCGATCATCAATTAACAGTAGGTAGATTAACATTTCTTTCTCCAAATAGTTTAAATTTTGCTGGTGGAGAAGGAGATGTAAATACTAATTTAAGCTTAGATGGAACTTTAGCAGTAGATACAATAGAAGATGCAAAATATTATAGAGATGAATTAATATCTATGGCAAAATTAGATATTCCTGTTGCTTTGACTTATACAGGTGATACAACATTAAAAGGTTACTGTAAGGTAAAAAGTGCTAGTGTAGACATATCTAGATACAACTTAGCAAATATAGGATATAATTTAGATTTAATTTGGTTAGGACCACCGGGTCAAGTCAATATGGAAAGTCATTTTTCAGGTGCTTTAATAGAAAATGATCACTCCATAACAAGTACAACTAATCAAATGCATTCTCCACCAAGACAACATTATGCTTACTATCACACTGCAACTATTACTAATACTGAAAGAGAAATTTATGGTGGTAATAATACTTTAATAAAAACTTCTGGAAGCTTAAGAGATAGTAATGCAACTTGGAATTGTGAACCTGAAAACTATTATGAAGGTGCTGTAGAAATATATATTAAAGATTATCACGATATCTTAAGACTTAAAGCTGGTAGAGACACTCACAATAAACCTACAGATGCTGTTATACAAAATGGTTTAATGAAACTAGTTGTTCTAGGTGACAATACTTCACAATGTAGATTTACTACTTATATTTATGACCCTGATTTAGATGACTATGCTTCTGCACAAACTTGGGCTATATCAGCTACAAGTTCTGAAACAGAATGGCAAAGCTGGCAATCTATCCAAATACTTAAAAACGAGCCTCAAATTGCAACCATAAGGCTTACAACACACTATAACGCTGATACAAGAGATGGTAGATTAGTTTTTGATGTAACTATGAAACGTGGTGCAAGAAGTATTGAATTTGTAGCTTCACAATGGACATCTCAACAATTAAATGTAAAATCAACAAGTGTCTTGGCTGGAACAAATGCAACTGGTTATGTAGCTGCAACTTCATCTAATAACGAGGGTAATAAATATTTAATTGGTAGTCCATCTTCTTATACAGCGGATACAACTAATTTAGGTATTGAAGTTTCTGGAACAACAGCAGTAAAAGGATTTATTGGTGCAGAAGTAGGAACTTCTGCTTCTGGTGCTAATACAGCAGATAATGTTAGAGATCAATATTTAGATTCTATATTTGAAACGGTCAGGGTTGTTAAGTCGTGAGCATTCAAGAGAAGGTTATGGCACCGGGTACATTTTCGGTGCAATTATCTGCAGAAACAACTCCTAATTCAGTAATTAACTCTATTGATCCTTGGGGTCAAATATTAATACATTCAACTAGAGTAGACGAAAATACTATGTCTAATCAAGATATGATAAAAGAAGCTCGTTATGTAGGTGTTGTACAAAATTTAGAATATGATTTAGATTCTTTTTCTGTAAGTGGTAAAGGAACTATGGTTTATCTTGGTGATTCAGACTCTAGAGGTTTAATAATTGCTGAAACTTCTGCTAGTGGTTCTGTGAGAAGTTATACTGCTGATTCTTTTAGTGATGTGTTGGACAGGACTACGAGTACACCTTATGGATTACTTAGAACTGGAGATACTGGAGCTCAACAAGCTGTTAGAACTAAAGCAGGAAGTATAATTAACCCTACAACTGGAACAACTACTTATACGGGAGATCACTATTTAGAATCTGCTTATAAAGCTATAAAGTTTGTTGCTGAACATTTCGAATGTGAATTTTATGTTGACAATGAAGGATATTTTTATGCTGGTAGACCCGAAGACATATTTGCTGGACACAATACAGATCCTACAGCAATTATTATTCGTGAAGGTCAAGGTGAAGATCCTAACATAGAAGGTTTTATACCTGCAAGTATTTCTACAGGATTTAATGCAGAAGAATACATTACAAAAGTGGAACTTGTACCAACAGGAGAATCTAAAGAAGTTTCTATGGCTGATGCTAGTGTTTCAGTAAACGAATATAAAGATTTATTTAATGACAATTTAAAAAGAATACAAGTAGTAAAAGATTCGAGTGCTACAGAATCAAATATGCAAGCTAGAGCTAATTTAGCTTTGACTGAATATAACAGATTAAAGAAAACTGTTGCAGTATCTTTAGAAGGATATGATATATCTGGATCTTTTAAAGTTGGAGACAAAATATTCATATATGATCCTGAAGTTGGTTTTGAAGATACACAATCAAAAGCAAATTTAGAAAGTAGAGATATAAATCAAGTAGTTTATCAAGGTCAAACATTAAATCCTGAAAAGATCAGAGTAGTAGGTATGTCTTACCCAGTACAAGAAGGTATGGGTGTTTATTATAGAAATAGTTTTACAGGAAATATTATTGATTTAACTGATTATGTAGAATTTGAATCTGGTGACATATCTTTAGAAATTGGAGATGTAGGAGATACTTTAAGTACTAATTTTTCTACTGCTGCTGCAGTTATAGCAGCTGAAACAACAAAAGAGTTTACTTATCCAGATCAACCAACAAAACCTTCAGACGGAACAGTAGGTTTTGATTCAGTAGTAGGAACATACAAAGATGGTTCTGGTTCGGCAAAAGGATTCATAAAAATTGATTGGACAACACCTCAAAATAAAAATGGTACAACGATACTTGACGGAAGTCATTACTTAATACAATGGCGAATGGTTTCCGACAGAGATGGTAATAACATATTGGATGAAAATGATGTTGCTTTAGATACAGGCGACTATATGGCAGCTTCTATAGGATTTGATCAAAATTCATATGTTATAGAAAATTTAAATATAGGTTTCACATATACAGTTAGATTATATGCATATGACACTGCTAGTCACGCATCTGATGTAGTTCAAGAAGCAGCACTTCAAATTCCTAGAGCTGCTTTTGCTCCCAACAAACCAGCTGTTCCTGAAAATACTCAAGGTAGTTTAGCTATAGAAATATTACAAGCACAAATAATTCATAAGTTAGCACAAGTAAAAGATAACGATGGGAGTGTAATAAGTAATGTTACAAACTTTACTTTAGATAGAGATTTATCTCATTTGAATGTTTACGCTTCTAAATCTAGTTTTACATTGTCATATGATTCTACAGAGAAAAAAGTATCTCAAAGTGATATTGATGATTATCACAAAGGTCAAATACCTGTAGGAGTAGCTGCTATAGATTTAGGAGTAGCAGCTGTAGGCACAATTAATTTATCTACTCTAAACCTTGATTCAGATGATACAGTTTATTTTAGAATTACAGCAGTAAATACTTCTGGTAGAGAATCAGAACCTTCTGATATATTTGATAGTGGTGGTGCAAATCCTTTATTAGATTCTCAACACATTGGTACAGCAGTTATCACTACTGCACATATTGGTACAGCTCAAATTACAGATGCTTTGATATCCACTGCTAATGTTAGTAAATTAACTTCTGGAACTATATCTGCAAAACAAATAACTATTGCAACAGAAGATGGTGTAGATTCTTATATACAATCTCAAGGGTTTAGCACAGGTACTACAGGATTTAGAATAAATTCAGATGGTAATGTAGAGTTTAATAATGGAAATTTTAGAGGAGACATAACAGGTGCAAGTGGAAACTTCTCAGGTAATCTATCAGGTGGTACAATAGATATTGGTGGTTCGGATGCTTCTAGCTTTCACGTTAATTCAGCTGGAGATATGTGGTTAGGTTCAGGTTTGATTGGAGATGCTCCATTTAAAGTAGAAGCAAACGGAAATGCTACAGTTCAAAATATAACTATTACAGGAGCGGAGATACATTTATAAATGTCAAGTATACATATAACAACTGAGGGAATATGGATGGGGACTACTCAAGAAGTTAGTCTTGATACAACTGCACCTTTCTATGTAACTTCTGATGGAGAAATAAAAGCAAGTGATGGAAATATAGGTGGTATATCTATTACTAGTTCATCTATACAATCTACTAACTTTGGTGCAAGCCAAGGTTTTCAATTAAATTCAGATGGTAGTGCAATATTTAGAAGTATAACTATTAGTGGTTACGCTACAACATCACAAGTTAATAATGCTCAGTCAACTGCTGATAGTGCTGCTACTTCTGCAAGTAATGCTCAGTCAACTGCTGATAGTGCTAGTAGCACTGCATCTTCTGCAGAGTCAACTGCTAATACTGCAAACAGCACTGCCAACTCTGTTAATGGAACAGTAGGTACTTTACAAAGCAATTTATTTTATGGAGGAACAACTGAAATAAATGGTGGAACAATTAGAACTGGAACATTAAGTGCTGATAAAATTACTACTGGAACTTTAGCTGCTGGTGTAATAAATACAACTTCTTTGGCTTCAGTATTTATTAATACATCTGCAAATATTACTTCAGCTTTAACAGTTCAAGGTGCAACAGTAAGAGCTACTGGCAATTTAGAAACTGGAGACAGAATAAATCACGGTACTTCTCAGTACATAGATATTGGTCAAACAACATTTTATATAAGACCAGATGGACCTGCTTCTGGTTTACAATTAGGCTCTACTACCACAAGCTATATAAGAACTAACTTTAGACCCAATGTAGATAACAGTTTCGGTTTAGGTTCTTCTGGTTCTAGATGGACAGATGTTTGGGCATTAGATGGCACTATTAACACTTCTGACATAACTCAAAAAACAGATGTAGTACCAGCAACTTTAGGATTAGATTTTATAGATACACTTACACCAATAGAGTTTAAATGGGCAGATGGCGGTGTAAGAACACATTTAGGTTTTTCTGCACAAGATGTAAAGCAAAAACTTATAGACGCTAAAGGTGCAACACAAAATTATGCAATGTATGTTCAAGGTTCTTATGAACCACCAAGTGAAGAAGTTGATGAAGAAGGTAATTTAATAGAAGAAATACCAGAAAACTTTGAAACTTATGGATTAAGACCACAAGAACTTATACCTGTATTAACAAAAGCTATACAAGAACTAAGCACTCAAGTTTCGGACTTAACTGCTAGAATAGAAACATTGGAGGGATAATGTCTGAAGAAAATACAGAACAATCCAAATCAGATGATTTTGAATTTAAAATATTAACAAAAGAAGCAAAGCTTGGTTTGTTATATCAAATGATGCAAGATCTTGAAACTGACATATATGGCTATGAATTGCAACAGCCTATGGAAGAAGATCCAAATTATCTGGAATGGGAATATAATCTTAAAAGTGCAAAAAAAGAATTATTGCGTTTAAGAGTATTATTTGAAGAATTGGGAGGAAATTACGGATTTAACAGAGTCAGTGAATAATGGCTCAAACTAGTCACGTAAATGATACAGCACAGATAGCAACTAGTGCTAACTTTGAACATTCTTTTGAAGGTTATCAATTAGATGACTATACAGTAAAAATAGAATCATCACAAGATATATTATATCTTGACGGTAAGACAATAATTTCTGATGGTAGTCTTGCTATTGGTACACAAAATACAAATGATTCTTTATTTTTAGGTACAGTAAATGATGCGCATATTGAACTAGATCATAACGGTATGTTAAATATGCTAAGTGCAAAAATGTCACTTGGTTCTGGAAAAAATACTGGTACATCTGGTCAAGTCTTATCTACTGATGGTAATGGTAACTTATATTGGCAAACAGTAGATTATACACAATATGCAGTAGGTAGCTTTGCAGTCAGTGGTCAAAACACAATATCTGCTACTGGCACATCAGAACAAATAACTCTTGCTGCTGGTTCTGGTATAGAAATAACTACTGATACATCAACTAAAACAATTCAAATTGCAAATACAGGTGCTGCAGCTAATGCTTTTAAGAACTTTGCTGTTACTTCAAATGGTGGTTCTGCTTCTGGTACACCAGTTATAGCTGATACAGATGGAGATACTTTAACTTTTATAGCTGGTTCTGGTATAACATTAACAACTACACCTGCTTCAGATCAAATAACAATAACTGGTACATCTTCTGGTGAAACAAACCAGAATGCATTTACTAGTGTTACTGCACCTAATCAATCTACTGTTACTGCTGCAACTGAGACAGATACATTAGAAGTTGATGGTGGTACTGGTAGAAATAGAATAACAGTTACTACAGACACCACTCAAAAGAAACTTAACCTAGAAGCTAACATACCTGAGACACACTCTTACTCAGGAAAAGTACCAGTTACTACAGAAGAGGGCGTATCAACAGGGGCTAGGTTGTATAATCATTTTATAAACCAAACTTTAAATAATGTAACGTTTGGTGCAAGTACCAGAGTAGTCCACGTAACAAATGAAAGTGGCATATTAGAAAATGTTACTATGCAAGCAAAAAGTGATGGCACTACATTGCTTTTACCTGTTACAGATGAAAACGGTACTAGTCAAAATATAGAAATAGATATGGAAGAATAATGTCGGCAAAAACTCCAATTAGAGCGGTTAAGGACGGTAATGGTAATATTACAGGTTTTTCCGAGTTTCAAGCCGCTGATTTTATAGCAATAAGCAATGGTGGTACTGGTGCAATATCAGCTGCTGGTGCTAGAACTGCTTTAGGAATAACTATAGGTACAAACGTTCAAGCATATGATGCTGACTTAACAACTATAGCTGCATTAACACACGAAGATAGTAAGTTTATTGTTTCTGATGGAACTAACTGGGTTACTGAATCTGGTGCAACAGCTAGAGCATCTTTAGGTTTAACTATAGGAACAGATGTTCAAGCATATGATCAACAACTTACAGATGTAGCTGGGTTAACTCCAAGTGATGGTTATGTAATAATTGGTGACGGTACTAATTTTGTTACTGAAAGTGGAAGTACATTAAGAAGTAGTTTAGGTCTTGCAATAGGATCTGACGTGCAAGCGTTTGATGCTAATTTAGATACTATTGCAGGGCTTACGCCAACAAATAATTATATAGTGGTTGGAGATGGTAGTGATTGGACTACAACAAATTCTCCAACATTTGACAACCTAACTGTTACTGGCAACTTAGACATCCAATCAGAAATAATTAATTCACAAGCAACAATTGTCACAATAGATGACGCTTTCTTGATGCTTAACAATGGTAATGGAGAAGTAGATTCTGGAATTATCGTTGAAACCTCAGACACTGATGATGCAAGAATTTTTTATGATGTTTCAGCTAACAGATGGGTGTTAGGAGAGAATCAATCTTATGATGAAATACTTACGCAAAGTTCTACCGATACGATTACTAATAAAACAATTAGCGGTAGCTCGAACACTATTACAGATATTCCTAATAGTGCTTTTACCAATAGTTCTTTTAGTATCACTGATGGTAGCAATACAAGTGCTATCGCACTTGGAGACACAATCACTTTTGATGGAGGTGCAGGAGTTGATATATCAGAAAACTCTGGAACACTTTCATTTACTGTTGACTTATCTGAAATCACTTCTGATTTAAATGAAAGAATAGATGACAGAATAGGTTCTGGTATGGTTGTCGGTGGAGATGGTGTTACCGTTTCTTATGATGACAATGCAAATACATTTACAATAACAACAGATTTATCTGAAATAACAACAGATCTTAATGAAAGAATAGATGATCAAGTAGCAACACTTATAACAGCATCTAATACTTCTGGTATAGATATTACATATGATGATGCTGCTGGAACTCTTAGCTTTACAACTGACTTAACAGAAGTAGTTGAAGCATTACAAGATAATATACAAAACTTATTTGTAGGTGGTACAGGTATAACAAGTACATATAATGATACTGCAAACACACTTACAATAGATATAAACTTTAATGAATTTGATACAGACGATATAACAGAAGGAACTGTAAATCAATTTCACACAGCAGCTAGAGCTAGAGCTGCAATATCAACTTCTGATGCAGGTGGAGATGGTAGTTTAAGTTACAACTCTGGTACAGGTGTAATAACATATACTGGTCCATCTGCAAGTGAAGTTAGAGCACACTTCTCTGCTGGTACAGGTATAACAATATCTTCTGGTGAAATATCAATACCTCAAGCAATAGGAACAGGTAATGATGTAACTTTCAATAGTGTTACTGCAAACTTAACTGGTAACGTTACAGGTAACGTAACTGGAGATGTAACAGGAGATGTTACTGGTACTGTATCTTCTTTATCAAACCACGATACAGACGATTTAACAGAAGGTGCTACTAATCAATACTTTACACAAGCTAGAGCAAGAGGTTCTGTATCTGTAACTGATAGTGGTGGTGATGGTAGTTTATCTTACGATAGCTCTACAGGAATATTTACATATACTGGACCTTCAGCATCTGAGGTTAGAGCACATTTGTCAGCAGGTACTGGTGTAACATTTAACTCAGGTGAAATAGCAATTGGTCAGGCTGTTGCTTCAAGTGATAGCCCTCAATTTACAAACTTAACCTTAACTGGAAACTTAACAGTACAAGGTTCTACAACAACAATAAGTACAGAAACACTTACTGTAGACGATAACATAATTGTTTTAAACAACAATGTAACAGGAACACCTACAGAAAACGCAGGAATAGAAGTTGAAAGAGGAACTTCAACAAATGTATCTTTATTATGGGATGAAACAAATGATAGATGGACTGTTGGTGCATATGATTTTGTTGCTCAAAGTTTTATAGGAAACCTAACAGGTAATGTAACTGGTAATGTTACAGGTAATGTAACAGGTACTGTTTCTGATGTAAGCAATCACGACACAGATGATATTGCAGAAGGATCAACTAATCTTTATTACACTAATGCTAGATTTGATACACAACTAGGAACTAAAGATACAGATGACCTGACAGAGGGAAGTACTAATCTTTACTACACAGATGCAAGAGCAAATAGTGCATTCGATACTAGATTAGGAACAAAAAATACTGATGATCTTTCAGAAGGTTCAACAAACTTATATTACACAGATGCAAGAGTAGAAAATTATCTAAGTGGTGGAACAGGTATTGACTTTTCTTCAGGTGCAATATCAATAGATAGCACAGTAGTTACAGAAAGCTCTACAGATACATTAACAAATAAAACAATAAACTTTGAAGATAATACTGCAATTGTAGAATTTGCTGTAACAGTATCAAGTGCATCTGGTTCTAATAAATTTTATTTAGACGGAGAATTAGCAGCAAGCATTCAGTTATCTCCGGGTGTTACTTATAGATTTGATTTATCTGATAGCTCAACATCTGGACACCCATTCGCTTTATCAACTACAAAAGATGGATCACACGGTGGTGGTAGTTCTTATACAACTGGAGTTACAACAAATGGTTCACAAGGTTCTTCAGGTGCTTATTTACAAATAGTTGTAGATGCTGCAACTGCTGACACTCTTTATTATTACTGTACTGCTCACTCAGGAATGGCTAACGATGCAGTCATAGGTGTTGCAGGTTTTGGTACAACAGACGATTTAACAGAAGGAAGTACAAATCTTTACTACACAGACGCAAGGGCTAGAAGTGCAGTTTCTGTAACAGACAGTGGAGGCGATGGCTCATTAGCTTATAACTCTTCAACAGGCGTTGTAACTTATACAGGACCAAGTGCTAGTGAAGTAAGAGCACACTTTAGTGCAGGAACTGGTATATCTATATCATCAGGAACTATTGCAACTACAATTACACAATATACTGATAGTGATGCAAGAAGTGCTATATCAGTAACTGATTCTGGTGGAGATGGATCTTTAGCTTATAACTCTGGTACTGGTGTTATTACTTACACAGGACCAAGTGCCTCTGAGGTTAGAGCTCATTTTAGTGCAGGAACTGGTGTTACTTTATCATCTGGGCAAATCAGCATTGGTCAAGCTGTATCTACAACAAGTGATGTTACATTTAATGACCTTACTGTATCTGGAGATTTAACAGTATCTGGTACAACTACAACAATAAATACTGAAACATTAACTGTTGATGACAACATAATAGTTCTTAATAACAATGTTACTGGTACTCCTACTGAAAACGGTGGTATAGAAATTGAGAGAGGAACAGAAACTAATAAGACTTTAGTTTGGAACGAAACAGATGATAAATGGACTGTTGGTTCAGAAACATTTGTAGCAGGAACATTTGAAGGAGCCTTAACTGGAAATGTTACAGGTAACGTTACTGGTAATGTAACAGGTGACATTACAGGAGATGTTGATGGTGCAATAATACTATCTGGTAAGAATGAAACAGGTTCTACAATTGGTGCAGGTGTACCAGTGTATATATCTGGACAATCTGGTTCTGGAACAGAATTTACAGTAGCACCAGCAGATGCAGATGGTTCTGGAACAATGCCAGCAATTGGT
>Ga0075463_10000037_pt1 | contig 32723 bp, 28 predicted proteins | sample DEB08_DNA_14_FD_77579 | JGI IMG/M metagenome (GOLD analysis project Ga0075463, IMG submission 77579) | Aqueous microbial communities from the Delaware River and Bay under freshwater to marine salinity gradient to study organic matter... | ecosystem: Environmental > Aquatic > Marine > Coastal ...
ACCTTCTTCTGCTAATTCTTTGATCCAACGATCAATTCCATCTTTGTATTCCTGCAGAACCATATCAGGGTTGTTGTCTAAAAGATACGCTGTACAGGCCCAATGACTCTTCCCACCAATCTTCCAATCCGGTAGCTTGTTGATTGCAGACACAATCTTCTTGTCATAGTGTTTTTTAATATACGCTTTAACAGTTGTCAGCCACTCCTTTGATTCTACTTCATAGTGTGTATACCATTTTGCTTTTTCCCAAGTCATGCCTTTTGTCGGCATCAACGGCATCATGTTAGCCCCGCGGCGGGTTGCTCGTACTGTTTTCTTTTTAGGTCTTGCTGCTACTTTATTTGCTTTTGCCATAAGATCACTTTCCTAGTCGTGTTACATAGCCCATCAAGTGAGTTGTCGATTTATTTTTGTAATTATAACACTTCTTACTTAATAAGTCAAGAGTCCATAAATACATTACAATGCCTAGATTAAGTCTTTATCAACCAAATCGTACAAACGATTATCGTTTTTTTGATCGAACCATCTCTGAAATGTATACAGTAGGTGGGTTAGATCTCTATATTCACAAATACCTGGGTCCAAAAACCGGTGGCGAAGATTCAACTGAATCTGGTAACTACGATGCAACACAACCGCTGTATAGTAGCGAAAATCCATTGTTTATACAAGATCTTTTGTTACTAGAAAACCGAGATCGTGCATACGACAAAGATGTTTATCGTATGCGTGGTGTGTATAATGTACAAGATATTGATTTTGATTTATCACAATTTGGTTTGTTTATACAAGACGGCACACTTTTTATTACATTTCATTACAACGACATGATTGATACATTTGGTAGAAAACTAATGTCTGGTGATGTTATCGAAGTTCCAAATCTTAGAGATTTACATCCTTTAGATCCAGCTATACCTCGAGCATTGCCAAGATACTATGTGGTACAAGATGCTAGTTTTCCCAGTGAAGGATTCAGCCAAACATGGCAACCTCATCTTTGGAGAGTAAAAGCCACTCCAATGGTAAATGCACAAGAATATCAAGAAATTATTAACAAACCGTTTGTGTCAGAGCAAATACACGACAACGGAAACTTTTATCCGGCAGGTAGTATTGTAAATTACGGTGACACATACTATCAAGCAAAAGTTGATGTTCCTGTTGGTACTGAAATTACCAACACCACTTACTGGTCAACATATACTCCACCTGCCGAAGAAACATATGGAAGTACTCGTGACAAAGATACCGAACTCAATGACGCTATCTTAGCACAAGCACAACTTGAAGTTCCGCTTAGTGGATATGACACTGTTAGTTTTTATATTGTACCTACAACAAATGAAGGTTATCCAGCTGATCCAACAGCAGTTACAGCAGGCGGTGGAACATCTCAAACCGCAACAACAACTACTACTATTCCGATAAAATATACCACAGGAACAGTGACTTTTAGCGACAGTGCAGATATTTCAGCATCAATCGGTGTTGAATTTCCGCCTGATCCTACCGACGAGGATTATTCATTAAGAACCGACTTTTTTCCACTTCGATTGTATCAATACGATTCTACCCAAGAGACATGGAGTCAAGTCGAGCTTGACAATAATTCTATAGTTTCATACAATCTTGATCCTGTTGAGCCGGTTGTAACATCTGAATCTATTACAGTAGATTCGACATCTATAACTGCCGGAGATGCCGCAGCAACTCCAAGGGGAGATGGATACACATTGGGTTATTTAACCGGAGATGGGATTGCACCAAACGGCTTACCGGTTACACCGGGTGTTAGTTTTCCAGTTGATCCAGCAGAAGGAGCATTCTGCTTACGTCTTGATTATTTTCCAAATAGACTTTTTAGATATGATGGCAAACGCTGGCTTAGAATTGAAGATAATGTAAGAACTGATCTTACAAATGGTCCATTAAATCAAACACTGCGTTCTAGTTTTGTCAACAACCCATACACTGTTAGAACAACAGATCAAGGCGCTATTCCGAGCAGACAAAGTCTTAGTGACCTGTTACGCCCACGTGCCGATAATGGTAATGATGGCGGCGGATTTGAACCAAACCCTAGACCAGGAACTCAGCCCGGACAACGAAACGACGGATAAAACATGCAAACATTTTTTTATGATGAACAGATACGACGATTTTTGCTACAGTTTGCTAGAATTTTTTCAAACTTTCAAGTTGAATATGGCAAAGACGACAACACCGGAGCACCCACTCTGTTGCGTGTACCTGTGAGATACGGTGATGCCACACGTCAGGCACAAACTATCATACAGCAAAATTCAGCTTCTAGTATGCCATCAACTCCGATGATTTCATTTTACATCGGAGCACTTGATTACGACCGGCAACGTATGCAAGAACCATATCATGTCAGTAAAACACAATTACGACAAAGAACATACGATCCCGGAACCGAAACTTACGAAGTTACACAAGGAAATGCTTTTAGTGTTGAACGATTAATGCCTGTTCCGTATCGTTTACAATTAAATGCTGATATTTGGACATCGAACACACACCAAAAATTTCAAATATTTGAACAAATTGCTACCTTGTTCAATCCAGCACTAGAAGTACAAAGTACCGACAATTTTTTAGACTGGACAAGTTTGAGTGTTGTTGAACTAGAACAAGTACAATGGAGTAGCCGGTCAATTCCGGTAGGCGACGACGATCCAATTGACATAATGACAATGAGATTTACACTTCCTATATGGATTAGTAGTCCAGCCAAAGTTAAAAAAATGGGTGTTGTCGAAAGAGTTATCAACTCGATTTATGACGAAGCCGGAGATTTACAAGATGCTGTTATTAATAACGATTTGTTGTTAGGAAACAGACTTAAAGTAACTCCGTTTGGGTATCAAGTGCTGTTGATAGGAAACAAATTACAAGCACTAAACGAAAGCACAGTGGTAAATCCAACTAATAATAACACTGATCCGCAATCAGCAGTACCAAGCAACGAGCAATGGCATGCAATTGTCAACATGTATGGAACACTTCGTGAAGGTGTAAGTCAAGTGAGGCTAGACAGTCAATTTGACGACACCGAAATAATCGGTACAGTTTCATACGATCCAACAGATGATAATTTCTTATTGTTTGACGTTGATACTGACACTATTCCGCAGAATACATTGAATCCTATAAATGCTGTAATTGATCCGTTGGTGTCTGGCCCTGGCGTTGGATTACCTGATGCCGCAGTAGGACAAAGATATTTAATACTTCAAGATCTAGGTAACACATCAAATACAGTGTCAGCTGCTTGGGGTAAAATATCAGCATCAGCTAATGATATCATCGAATACGATGGTGCTTTTTGGAGGTTGGTGTTTGATAGTTCAACCAACACCAATACACAATTTGTTACCAACTTGACAACTGGATTACAGTATAGATGGACCGGTGAAGAAGGATCGGAATGGGTCAAAAGCTACGAAGGATTGTACCCGGGGGGTGAATGGAGTCTTGTGTTATAAGTGCAGTTGGGGCATGGTTTTATGCTACAAATACTGACCGTTATCTATATCTAATGAGAAATGATAAACGCAATCTTGGTTCGTGGGGATTGCCTGGTGGAAAAGTTGAAAAACAAGAAACTTTTCTTGATGCTATTGTTCGAGAATGCCACGAAGAACTTGGGTCAATGCCCGAGTACAACAATATATTTCCGCTTGAACAGTTTAACACACCTGATGGCAAATTTTCGTATCATACATTTTTTATTGTAATTGATAATGAATTTAAACCAATATTAAATCACGAACATTTAGGATATGCATGGATTGATTCGATGCATTGGCCTAAACCAATGCATCCAGGGCTCTGGAATACTGTAAATTTTGATGTTATTAAAAATAAAATTTCAACAATAAGACAACAAATTTTAAATCAATAGCGTCCAATAACTACTTCAATTGTTCCTTCGCCGTCGCTATGATCTTGCAATGCTTTACCAATAACAGTACCCATTTTAGGATCATCAGATGCCATTGCACGACCGTTGCCTGCACTAACCATCATGTCACCTTTGTGTACTGGTCCTATTACTTTACAAGGTACACGTCCTTGTAGAGCTAGAGGAACAACATGATTGCCTTCTTGTGCTGCATTCATTAGATGTGCTGGATCTGTTGATACCACGCCTGCTACACGTTTACATTCAGCTGTATCACACATTGTAATTTCTTTGTCACCACCAAACATCACAACTGTACCTGGTTCAATGTCAGCATCTGCTTCATACATCTCTGCTAAGTCAGCGTATTGTGCTTGAGTAGTAGTAGCAGTAATTACACCTGCACTAAAGTTACCGCTACCATCACGGAACACAATAGTGCTTGCAGTGTTTGCGCTTGTAGCGTTTGAAGTAACAGTAAATGTACCGCTTGATGCGCTACCACTGATACCGCTACCGCTTGTAGCACCTGCTGTCAACTTACCATCCAACTGTGTTTGGATTGCACTTGTAACACCATCTAGGTAACCAAGTTCAGTCGATGTAACTGCCGATACTCCAACTTTACCACTACCATCTGACACCAACGCTCTTGACGCTGTTAAGTTTTCAGTATCAATTGTTGTTGCCGCACCAGTGATTGTTGCTTGTTTACCATCCAACTGTGTTTGGATTGCACTTGTAACACCATCAACATAGTTCAACTCTGCTGTCGTTGCAGTGACACCATCCATTTTGTTAAGTTCTGCTGCCGTAGCTGTTATATCAGTTCCGCCGATTGCAATAGTTGTGGCATTCATCTTGCCGTTAACATCTAGTGGCACATCCATGTCCCAACGACTGTTAGTGTTATCCCATGTCAGTGACGCATATTCGCTCCCAACTGGACCAACTTTAATACCGCCGCCGTTAGCCTCTGCACTTGTAGATGCATTGTTAGCAACGTTGATTGCTAGGTCTGCAATTGTAACAACTGTACTATCAATTGTTGTTGTAGTACCTTGTACTTCTAGGTTACCTGTGATAATTGAATCACCTGTGATATCAAATCCACCTGCGTGTGTAACTGTTACAGTTGCATCAGCAATATTGCCTACAATGTTGCCACCGGTAGCAATAACCTCGACTTGGCTTGTACCATCGATAATTTTAGTAGCATCAACTCCAGTTAGTCCACTACCGTCGCCTATAAAAGCTGCACCTGTAATGTTGCCCGTGGCAACAACTTGACCTCCGGTAATGATGTTACCGCCGGTGACATTACCTGTGTCAGTAATACCATTTGTTCCATCTAATGTAATTGCCATCGTTGTTTAATCCTTGTTATCAGTATTTATCAAATTGAAAAATATCTATTAGTTTAGTTATAACACCGTTAGTGTTGATCCTGAAGCAACTTCAACATCACCTGTGATGTCAACTGGTCCAACCATTAACGCATTGATGTCCCCGTCTACAACAACACCTGTTTCACTTATAGTTTTTGGATTCGAAATAAACCCTTGAGTAAGTACTTTACCAATCCCAAACTCAACTGTGCCGTTCTTTCCATTGACCGAAACTTTAACATTGCCGTTAGTATCAGGTATCGATACATTTGATGTACCATTTGAAATGCCCGATGCACCCGGAATATTAGTTAGTCCGCTACCATCACCAACAAAAACACCGCCTGTTGTTTCAATGTTGCCAGTTGCTTCAACTAGTCCACCTGTAATAAAATTACCACCAGTTACGTTACCAGTAACCGATAAAGATGATAATGTTCCAACCGATGTGATATTTGTTTGTGCTGCTGTTTCTAGTGTACCAGCAATATTTGTAAATGCACCTCTTGTACCAGCAACGTTACCACCTGTGATGTTGCCTGTGGCATCAACTAGCCCTGTTGTATTTAAATTAGCACCATCGATGTTGCCCGATGCTGTTACAGTAACAGTTGTTACATCTGCATCAGATACTAAGTTACCGCCTTGTACATTACCTGTAAAGGTTGCTGTGGTACCATCAAGTGTTGTAACTGTACCTGTGCTTGCATCAATATCGCCTGTTGCTACCACGTCTGTTGTGTTAACAGTTGTAGCATTAACAGTTGTGATGTTACCGGTTGTGTATGTAGCTAGTGTACCATCTAGTGTTGTAACTGTACCTGTAGCTGCATCAATATCACCTGCTGTGATAAAGTTACCACCAGTGATGTTACCGGTTACAGTTGCTCCTTGATCAACCACCAATCCATCTGCAACTGTAATAAATGCTTCATCATCAGACTTGAATGTGTCAGCAACAACAGTTGTAGCAACAACACTTGCACTTGTTTCAATATTACCAGTTGCGTCTATTGCGCCTCCAGTGATCAAGTTAGCACCAGTTACGTTACCTGTAAATGTTGCTGTAGTACCATCTAGTGTTGTAATGCTACCAGTTGAGGCATCAATATCACCTGCTGTGATAAAGTTAGCACCAGTTATGTTACCGGTTGCTGTTATAGTTGTGTCGGTTGTAATTGCATCGTGTGCATATAAGCTACCAACTTCCGATGTACCCCAATCAACAACTGTTACAACATTATCTGCAATTGTGACATTTGCTGCAGAAATCATATTTCCTGCGCTGTTATCAAACCCTTGGAATGCTTTTTGTTGTTGTGAATTTGATGTATCGTAGTAAACTAATTCACTACCGCGGTCTTTGCCATCATTGCTTGTTAACGTAGCACCGTTGGCACCCATACCTTGAACAATGATTGGATCTTCGACTCGCAAATCATCAACATTAATATACGTAATGTTACCAGAAACTGTTAAGTTTCCTCCAATTGTAGCATTACCTGATGTAGCTAGTGTACCAACACTTGCCAAACTAGCAGTAATAAGATTACCACCTGTAACGTTACCGGTAGCATCTACTACACCTGCTGTGATAAAGTTAGCACCGGTTACGTTACCGGTTGCAACAACTTGTGCATCTGAGTTGATATTGCCACCATCAACATTGCCACTAAAGTCAGCAGTTGTACCATCTAGTGTGGTAATGCTACCTGTGGCTGCATCAATATCACCTGCTGTGATAAAGTTAGCGCCAGTTACGTTACCAGTTGCAACAACCTGTGCGTCCGAATTGATATTACCGCCATCAACATTACCACTGAAGTCAGCACTAGTACCATCTAGTGTGGTAATGCTACCTGTAGCTGCATCAATATCACCGCCAGTGATTAAGTTACCAGCTGTTATATTGCCGGTTGCATCAACAGCACCAGATGTAGTTAAGTTGCCACCTGATACATTACCAGCTGACGTAACTGTTAAAACATTAGAAATAGTGTTATTGTTAAGATCAATAGGATCAGCAACACTAATTGGGCCTGCGTCACCACTGATAATCGATTTACCTGCGCCTAGAGCTAAATCGCCATTTATTTCAATTTGACCACTACTAGTTGTTAACGCAATGTCAGCACTTCCAGAAGCAGTTAAGTTAATTGCTGCTTCAGACTGCATTGTTAATACACCGGTACCGGTTGTTTTTTGTGTTAAACTTTGATCTTCGTCGGCAGTAACAACAATAGTACCTGCTTGTGATTCAAGAACTTTTTGACCGTCAACATAAAGCGATCCAGGACCGATCCAAACATCGTTCCACATTCTTGTTGAACTACCTAAGTCATATGTAACGTTTGCAGCCGGAAGAACATTACCAGTAACTTCCATTCCGCTAGATGAAAACTCAGCAATTTCGCTGTCGGCAACACCAACTGTTATATTACCGCCAGAGCTTACAACTGTAACATTACTTGTACCGTTTGCTATTGAGCCTGTGCTGATATTACCCACTTGTGAATTAACGTAGGAAACAGTTGCAAGGTTTCCTGCTCCACCAGCAGTTGATCCATCATGTATTCTTAATGTCCAGTTGGTTGTATCGACTGTAATCTCGCCTACAGCCCCAGTAAAGACATCGTTCTCTGACCCGGTTCCTCTGCGATATTGTACTTGTGTGCTCATTCTTTTATTTCCTACTGTGTACTATTTATGTAGTAATAACCGCTCGGTCTGTAACTCTACGCCAGTTAGTACCATCGCTAAATGCTGGTACTGCACCACCTACATCATTTGTAACAAACGCCATCATACCAACTGTGTCGGCAGCAGGCAACCCGCTAACTGTATAATTAGGAAGTCTAAATAATTGTGGGCTGTCGTATAAAAATTCAAGATCATAAGATAAAGTAACCGAATCAGTTATCAATCCCAAATCTAACGAATCAGTAACGGCATCAGTTATTAATAACATGTCGCCGCCGACAGCAAAAATAGGTTCGCTACCTTCGCCACTGTCGTATGCAAATGTTATAGTTCCAGTTGCTGCGTCAGTTGTGATAGCTATATTGTCTCCAGCTGCAAATGTAGCTGTTGCGCCGATTGCATTGGCAACAACATCGCTTTGCCCTGAAACAGATATTGTACCAAACGATTCAATATCGGTTAATACACTACCGTTGCCGATAAAATAATCGGCTGTGATGTTGCCTGTGGCAACAACGCCACCGCCGGTATTTAAATTACCAGCGGTGACATTTCCTGAGTAAGTTGCAGTTTTGTTACTTGCTAATAATGTAATTGCATTTCCAGATGTTTTGTAAAATAAATTACCATCTTCGTAATTAAGCGCAAGTTCACCATACTCGAGATCGCCGGTTAACGGGACCGAGTCAGCTGTACTACTGCGCTTAATTTGAATTACATTAGTCATTATTAGTAAGTTCCACCGTCGATGTTATCATCAGCGTTGAGAACAACAGTTCCATTTTTGTATATATCAGCTGCATACAAATCGCCAACAATTCCAACACCACCTGCAACTTTCAATGCACCAGATGTAGTGCTTGTTGCTGCTGTTGTTGCTGTAACATTTGCTAGTGTGCTAATTGTAGCTGTACCAATATTGGCTACTGTTAGATTACCAAGACTTGTAATATTTGGTTGTGCCGCAGTTTCGATTGTACCCGCAATGTTTGTAAATGCACCCCGTGTACCATCAATATTACCACCTGAAATGTTACCAGTTGCGGTAATTGTAGTTCCAGCTGATATTAACCCTGCTGCAACAATTGCCGCATCCGAGTTCAAGTTACCACCATCAATGTTGCCACTAAAGTCAGCAGTTGTACCATCTAGTGTAACAATTGTACCTGTGCCAGCATCAATATCACCTGATGTGATAAAGTTAGCACCTGTGATATCTCCGGTTGCTTCAACTGCGCCACCAGTAATCAAGTTACCACCTGTGATGTTACCGGTTACACTTGCTAATCCAGTAGTAATCAAGTTACCAGCATCAACGTTGCCAGTTACATCTAAACTTGTACCAGTTGCTTCGCCAATATCTGGAGTTGTAAGTGGAGCACTTGCTTTAATGCGTAGTGTGTCAGCACTAATTTCAAGTGTGCTATCATCAACATTGACATCGAGTGTGTTACCAGTTTTACTTAAACCGTCACCTGCTTGTATAGCACCTGCACCTGAGAATTGTGTAAATTCAATGTCGGTTGAGCCAACTGTTACAGGTGAGTTTGTAGTACATACAAAACCAGCATCTTGGTTAACTGTACCTTCTTCAACAAAGGTAAAGCCTCCAGGAATTTCTGCACCAGGATCACCGTCAAAGTCTCCAGCTCTGGTCAGTACTGCTTGAGTGCTTCCATCACCTACTGTGGTCAATACATAGATACCGTTGTACGGAGCATTGCCGCCGGATTCGTCTTTAATTAACACACGCTCGTTGCTTGTAAGTGTTACACCGTCAACAGTTTGCATTGCACCGTTGGCGTTAAATGTAATAGTAGCACCTACACCGCTTGACCCGTTGTCATATGTGTATGCGTTGCTTAGAGCTGCTGTAGTAGCTGCTACAACACTTTCTTTGATGTCAAGACCTTCAGCAACCGAATCAACATATGCTTTGTTTGCAGCATCGTTGTCACCAGATGGAGTAGCAACACTTGTGATACGTGCGCTTGAAACATCAACAACACCTGTACCATTTGGATCAAGTGTAATATCGCCATTGGTATCAGTTGAACTAATGGTTGGGCTAGCACCCTGGAATGCAGTCGATGTAATTGTAGCACCGCTAACATCGCCTGTTGCTACTACTGCACCACCTGTAGTTAAGTTGCCACCGCTAACATTACCAGTTGCATCTACTACACCTGCTGTTGTTACGTTGCCACCTACTACGTTACCTGTAGCACTTACAATGCCTGCTGTATTGATATTACCACCGGTTACGTTACCGGTTGCAACAACTTGTGCATCTGAGTTAATGTTACCACCGTCAATGTTGCCACTAAAGTCAGCAGTTGTACCATCTAGTGTTGTAATAGTACCAGTTGCAGCATCAATATCACCTGCTGTGATAAAGTTAGCACCTGTGATATTACCAGTTGCAACCACTTGTGCATCTGAGTTGATATTACCACCATCAACGTTGCCACTGAAGTCAGCACTAGTACCATCAAGTGTTGTAATAGTACCTGTAGCTGCATCAATATCACCTGCTGTGATAAAGTTAGCACCACTAACATTACCAGTAGCGTCTACTAAACCACCGGTGATAAAGTTAGCACCACTAACATTACCAGTTGCAACCACTTGTGCATCTGAGTTGATATTACCACCATCAACGTTACCACTGAAGTCAGCAGATGTACCATCTAGTGTGGCAATTGTACCTGTTGTGGCATCGATATCGCCGCTAACTGCAAGAGTGTTAGTTCCTTCATTAAAGGTAAAGTTTGCACTAGCACCAAATCCGCCAGCACCGTCGTTGTACTGAATTTGTGTGTTTGCGCCTGACGGTTGTTGCACATCAAATGCAGCACCGTTAGCATAGAAATAACCATCTGTTAAGATTGCGTTAACAGTAATGTTGCCTGTGACATCAGCATTACCTGCAACATTTGCACCATCGGTTGTGACAACAAGAACGTCATCTGTTCCGCCAACTGATATAGTAACATTGCCGTCGGCAACTGGCACAGAAACATTTGATGTACCGTTTGCTATACCGTCGTTGTCGATAGTTACCGAACTAGCAGAAGTAATCCGCCCCTTGGCATCAACTGTGATTTGTGGTACTGTTGTTGCAGAACCGTATGTATTAGCAGCAACACCACTGTTAGCTAGTGTAAGTGTAATATCACCAGTAGAGCCAACTCTGTTACCTGTGGCATCTCCTGTAATATCAACTTTGGTTAAGTCAACAATTGACGCAGAACCATTATCGATCTTTGTGTAAAGACGTCCATCGTTTGTGTTAATTGCAACTTCACCCAAAGCAAGATCGCTGGTGCCTGGAGCAGCATTAGCGGTCGAATTTCTTTTAAGTAAAATTGTATTGGCCATTCCTCTTTCCTTAATAAGTACCGGCGTCCACAGTCTGACGGTCGTTTAACATTTTAATCCAATCAGTCCAGGAACTGTTCCAGTAAGATCTATTCCATTGTACATCTGAATCTGACGAATCAACTGTACCAGGATAAAAAACTTGAGTAATTGCATCATCTGCAGTTAATACTTCAAGTACACCTACAAAAACAGTGCTGTCAGTCGGGGTTCCGGTGGTTCCCGACCAATCAACTCTATTTACCTTGTAGCTTCCCATTTCTGTCAGGCTATTCCAATTTGCTCCAGCTGTTCCTCGGTCTGCAAACGAGTCTGATGAGACTAGTCCTTTGGGTCCGATATATCTTGCACCGCTGATATAAATTGATTTGCCTGTTACTCCTGCTGCAATATCAGAAGGAATATTTTGACCAATAAAGTTCAAGACACCAGCTTGGTAGTCAAAAAACCATTGATCGTCATTGCCGCTACCAGCAGCAAAAATCTTTGTACCTGTCGACTGTGGAGTCGATGATCCTGTATCATCGATATAAACTTCTACTAGATAACTGGTACCAAATTCAGTACCAATCCAGTCTGTTAATCCAGTAAGCCATGTTCGATTATCGCTTGATGTTCCGTCTTCGGTACACTCAACAGTGGCTGAAAAAGATCCACTACCGTCTTTGTATATTTCAACAATACTAGTTGTTTCGCTTGGTTTGGAAGACGGAATACTACCAGACTGTTGCCAAATGTTTTCAGCACGTAAAAGCAAAGGACTAGGTATAGTTTCCTCAAATGCTTTTTTATTAGCATTTGTATCTGTTTTGGCCATACCATAGCCAATTTTTTTCCATAAGTAATCGACTTTTTGCGAATCAGTAATTGCCATATTATCCAAAACTCCACGAAGTTATGTAATCACCTGATGCCAATGCAATATTAAACAAAATTTGATTTCCTGTTGAATTAGTTGAACTTTCAGTACCAAAAGTTAAAGTATATGTGCTACCCGAAACAACCGATCCTGTTGGGACTGTTGTTCCTACTGCACAACCATCACTGCCGTTTCCGCCTGGGCCTGTTCCCGGTACACCTGAACCGTTGTAGGTTGATGTTGCATCAATCCAGCCACTTAGTCCACTAGTTGTATCAATTGTTGATCCCGGAAGAGCCAACCATAATCCTGAAATTTTACCAGTAAAGGTTACTGTGATACTACTTTTTGCATTGCGTCTAAATGCACCTCTAAAGTATTGAGTTCCAGATCTTCCTGTTGCCAAATCTGGACCAACAGGCAAATAACCACTTGACAAATCAGTACTAAAGTGTTTTAATTGATTCCAACGTACTACAGCTTCGTCGGTGCCTGCAATAGTTTCAGCACCTGACCAAGCATGATCGGTATAGTAATTTGTACTGCCCACAAATGTTGGATTTGCTCCGCTTGCACCGCTTATTGCAATACGTAATCCTTCATCATTCCATAAAGAACTGCTGGAAGTTACACTGATATTGTCTTCAACAAATCCACTTGGTGTGGCTGTGAACATTTGGATTTTAGTAGGATGTTCAGCATAACTTCCTGTTCCATTTACGTTGTATGTTCTAAATTTAATTGTTTCAACAGCATACACACTAGAACTTGTTAGTGCTACACTCACATTACCAATTGCATATGCTGATCCTGATGTTTTACCAGTATCTGCAATCGGAATACCGCCTGACAAGTATGTGACTGCACCATCAAGTTGTGCATATGTTTTATACTGCGTTGACACTACCGAACCACTAGTAGACTCGTCGTTTGTACCTGAGGCAATCTCAAACGGTGATGATGTGTTGCGGTATGTTTGCCCAATCCAATTGTATATTTCAGTGCCGGACAAATCAACAGTTGGACTACCTGTATTATAGTAAGGAACACCCGAAATGTATCTATAGGTCCCAGCAGTTCCTTCTGCAATTGTGGCACTTGTTAAATCTACAGTAGGTGTTGATGTTACATCGTCTTTGACAAATTCGATAGTATTTGTGTTTCCTGTTGTGCTGTGACTGATCAAGTAGTCGCTTATACCTACAGGAATAGCCGATGCTGTGATACCAACTCTTGTTGTAAAGCCTTTATACAAATCTGGTGTGTAAATTGATGATGCAAACGATGTACTGCTACCTGATGAGGTCAACAGGTTATAGTCTGATTCAGCTGCAACCACCAAGTACCCGTATGTTCCTGATTGGTCTCCAGATGCTAATGTAACATTACCGCTCTCTGTGCCGTTAAAGTATGCTTCGAGTGTTCCAGCATCGCCGTTATATGCATATGTAGATGTGGTTGTACTGCTTAATGTTCCCGATGTGCTTGTTGTACGACTTACACTGTCACCTGCACTCAACCCTGTACCGCTGGTGTTATCTGTTGCACTTGCTGCCAAAAGTGGGCTTGATCCTGTGCTACCGCTAAAGCTAATAGTTTTTGTGCTGAGTCCATTTGGTGCGGAAATATCAGGATCATAAACTTTTAATGCTAGTGTATCACTGGTTGGAATAACGCTTGGATCAGCAGTGGTATGACTGTCAAGTGTCACTGTTATAGTTCTTGTGCCGGTTCCGCTTGACTGCCCGTCAGCATAGGTGTGGCTGATCCTGCCGCCACCAACACCACCTGGATCGCTATCTGAACCAATGCTATCGCTAGTACCGTCACCCCAGTTAATAGTGTAGGTAACGTCGGCCATTGATGTGTTTGTTGTAAAGTTCTCTAACCAAATTGCATCTCCTTCATCAACATACAAATCATTTCCTGATAGTGCTGATCCACCTGAACTTGCCCGATATAAGTTAAATGATACAACCGGGTCAGCAGTGTAGATAATAATATAATCTGATCTTGAGAATGATGCTTCTGACCCGGTGCCGGTACCGCCGTTATTAAATGCTCTTACTGTTACAGTGTAAGGCGATCCGCTGTTGTCAGTGTAGGTGTGACTTGGTGTGCTATCTGAAGTGTTATTAGAGTAATTGCCATCGCCCCAGGTAATATCATAACGGTTAGGATTTCCAACACTGGTGATTGTTAATGTAACTGTGGTTCCTTCGCCACCGTTGGTTGGACTTCCTGTAAATGTTGTACTTTTGACATAAGTGTCGTTTCTTATGTTTTCCATTGCTTCATTTAAGTCGTCAAGTGCATCAGTTACATAAGTGCCGGCAGTCCAGTCGGTTACTGATCCGTTTCCAAGATCTCCATCAGTCGGTGTTCCAATTGCAATAACATTGGCACTTGTAGTAATATTACCTTGTATGTTACCAATAACAGTTTCAAATCTACCTATGGTACCTGAAACATTTCCTGCGTCAACATTACCTGTAACAGTTAAGCTGTCAAGTGTGCCCACTGATGTGATATTAGTTTGTGCCGCTGTGGTTAATGTTCCCGACAAGTTGGTTGCATTGACATTGTTTGCTCCAACATTAGCAGTTGTAGTAACATCTCCGGTTAGACTTGCTAGGTTTCCAGTATACGTAGGTAGGTAGTTAGCTACATCGGAATTTCCGTAACTGGCAGGCAATCCTGAAATAAATGCACCGTTGCCTAGTAGATAAGTTCCTTCGATATTGCCAGTGGCTGTGATATTGCCGGTTGAAGTCAAACTTGCAACATCAACTCCAGTTTCAGTGAACACAGCAACATTGCTAGTACCATTAATACTAACATTAGCATTGCCGCTTGGCGTTTGAATTTCTATCGATGTATCACCGTTGAATATTTTGTCGCCGGCTATATTTCCTGTTAACGATGCATTTCCAGTAACACTAAGATTACCGGTAATTACCACATCAGTTGCAGTTGCAGCAATCACATTTGACGTTCCGTCAACAGATATAGTTGCACTAGTTGATGTTACTAATACATTGGTATTTGCTGATTCAATTGAGCTAACCGATAAGCCAGTAAGCCCACTACCGTTACCAATAAATGTGCTAGCAGTGACATTTCCGTTTGCTGTAATGTCTCCGGAGACCGATATGTTTGCTACATTTGATAAGCTGATATTACCAGATAAGTTACCACTAACTTCAAGGTCTTGAAAGTAACCTTGTGTAAAACTATTGTTTGCAGAACCAAGTGTGTACACACCGGGAATTGACGGAACAATACTGGCATTGGCTTGTATTACACCAATACCGTTGGGTTTTAATATTAGATTTCCGTTGGTGTTGTCTACCGAAATTTCGTTGTTGGATATGGTTATGTTTGATCCAACTGGACCTGCATTCCACACATTAGAAAAGTTGTCGTTAACTTTAGTAAATGCAGTGTACAGGCTATCACCATCTCCAGAATCTGGAGCCGAGCCGGTATTAATTGTTAGTTGATTTGCCATCCAAAACTAGTCCTACTTGTTCTAGTTATTTATGGTAAAATTAAAATTGTGAATTGCGTAGTTTTGGATTAATGTTTTCCAACAACTATTTCAATTGTGCCGTCGTGTTGATTGGTTTGTAAACTTTTTCCAATGATACAGCCAGGTTTTGCATTGTTGTTTACTCGAGCATATCCGTCAACATCGCTTACTAGAATATCTCCCTTTTCAACCGGGCCTCGAACTAGACAAGGCACACGACCGATCAATGCAAGATCACAAACATGATTGCCATCAAGTGTGCTGTTCATTATATAAGCTGGTTGAGTAGATACAACACCTGCCACACGATGACTATCGGGGGTGTTGCAGATTGTAACTTCTTCATCGCCGCCAAACTCTAAAACAGTGCCCGGTTGATAGTCTTGATCAGAAAGGTACTTTTCAGCTAAGTCAGCATATTGTGCAGATGTAGCTTTAGCAAAAATTGTGTTGAATGCAGCACCCGATGCACCGATATTACCAACTCCGTCAGTTCCGCTGTTTACAATTGCAGTAGCAGCATCGTTGGCATTTATTGCTATTACACCAGCTGTAGTTAAGTTACCACCTGTGACGTTACCTGTTGCGCTTACAACACCGGCTGTAGTTAAGTTACCACCTGTGACGTTACCTGTGGCACCAATTGTCGTTGATGCACTAATAGCGCCGGTTATATCAAGTCCTGCAGTAGTAAACACTGCAACATTGCTTGTGCCTGTTACTGTAATATTTGCATTGCCACTTGGTGTTTGTATATCTAGAGACGTTGTTCCGTTTTGTACTCGATCTCCTAAAATGTTGCCCGAAAGACTTGCATTTCCGGTGACACTGAGATTGCCAGTAATCTCAACACCTTGGTCAGTGACTAGTGCCACAGTCGACCCACCGACATTTGCTCGAACATTGCCACCGCTTGCAATTACTTCTACCGAGCTAGTACCGTTTTCAATTTTAGTTGCATCAAGTCCTACAAACCCGGATGTAGCTTCGATACTACCAGTGACTTTTAATCCCGATGACGCCAAGTTAAACACTGTACTACCAGCAACATTACCATCAATGTTGCCACCAGACGACACAACAAACATTTCACTTGTGCCGTTAGAAATACTAGCAGCATCAATGCCCGATAATTGGCTACCGTTACCGATAAAATAGTCAGCACCGACATTTCCAGTTACCTCAAGTTCGCCTTGAACAATTAATCCATCATCAACTATAACAAAAGACGAATCATCGGATCCGATTTGATTTGTAACAATGGTGGGAGAAACTGTTTTTGGTGCTGTAAATTCATCAACTGTAAATGTGTATAGGTTTGCTGTACCGTTTATGTCAACAAATATGTCACCGTTTGGTACCGGAATACTCATTTGAGTTGTTCCGTTTAGAATAAGAGATGCACCGCCAATGTTGGCAACCACATTTGACAAATATCTACCATCACCTATAAAAAATCCATCAGCAGAAACATTGCCTGTAGCGTTTATATCTACAATGCTTAAATCGGTTACTGTGACATTTCCTGACATTTCAACATTGTCAGAATCAATATACACAGTGTCTGTTGGATTTACAGTGACAATATGGTAGTCGCCGTCAACTCTTTTATAGGTGGTCATTTATCAAAGATCCTTCTGCATATTTATTCGTTTGACAAAAGTATCTAACGGTATATGAGATAAATTTGCAAGTGTATCAAACTCTTGTATCTGATGTGTTGTTTCACCAACAACTCTAACAAAATCAACACTAGGATTGTTTGATATAACTGTAGACAACTGTTTTACCCAATTTCCGGTGTAGGTTGGCAAAGCGCCCACTGGTTTGTAATATGTAGTTCCTGCATATATGTTATTAAATTGTCCTTCGGTATTAGGTCCCAAGTCAAACCCCAATAGATAAATTTTACGATTACTGTCATCACATGCAATACCGGCTGCAATTGGTCCACTACTATATCCAAAATACAGCTTTGGTATTTCACGAGCACCTGATTGAGGGAATGGTCGTCGTGTGTAAAATCGATTGTTTTTGCTATAACCCGATTGTTGTATTTCTTTTGCAATTTGTGCATCTGCTGCTACTAGAACTGTTACAGTGTCAGTTCTGTATATTGCATTGCACCCGTATACGTTGCCTACTTGATTTAAAGACTCAACAGAAATCGACTGTCGACTTATTCCGTTACCCAATACAAATGCTATCATAAAAAAGACCCTCCCTGTATGTAGCAGGGAAGATCTTTAGTGTTGAAATTACGATGTGTAATTTTCTGTGATAGCAATAGAAACAGTGTCTCCTTTGGTACCAGAAACAATTGCAGTTCCTTCGTCAGTAAAGAAGTTCAACAGATAGCGGTTGTCGCTGTAGTCAAGTGCCCATTTGTTTGTCAAACGCTTGACCAAAATATCAGTTGAATCATCACGGAAAATTGCAATGTTCATGTTTCCTTCACTCAAGGAACTTGTAGCTTCATTGGCCAATGTAGCAACATACTCGGTTGTAGTTGTTAGTCCATACACCAAGTATTTGGTTGAGCCTTTTTGGCGTACAATTACTGCATCTTCTTCCGACTGGCCTGTGTTTCTAGCACGACATCTGATCACAGGATATGATGCACTTGCAACGGTTTTAAGACCGCCAACAACACCAAAATATTGATCAGAGTTTAAAGTAGCCGGATATACTGCGGCAGTAAGAGATCCAACGTTGTTGAAGCCAATGTCTTTAGTTGTTGACATTTTAATTTTAAGAGGACGACCCATTTGATTTCTCCTTATAGAAGTCCGATGCGGGTTCTAGCCGCTACGCAGAGGTCTCTGCATAAAACACATCATTGTGTTGCATAGCTTTTATTTAGTCGAAAAAAGTACCAATCTGTTCAACCTTTTAAATACAAATATGAACAAGTACATGGAACCGGTGCATGTTCCATGGCGCCATAGGTACTTCTGGGATGGCGGATTGCACTGCATTACATTAGATCTTGAAAGAGAAGGCAAACAAGAAGACTACTTTCCTCTAAGAGGAAATCAAGGAATAATCGACTATGGGTTTGATTAGTACTACATTTGAAACATTTACAAAAAAAGGCCTGCTAAAATATAGCAGACCTTCTCTATAATATTTGATAGGTGGGACTAAGGATTACCCACAAGCGCCAGCACAGATCCTGTCCACGTCCAGCGAAGCCTAGCATTGGATAGTTACTTCCAAAATCTACATCTTCCTGTCTCCAGGCTCATGTAGTGCCACTACAGCTACTAGCCAAGTTACTGCCTCTGTAAGCAGCGTTTCCTTGCACTATCTAACTCAGACCGTCGTCTTTGTTATGTTTATAATATAGTACATCTTGACACGTTTGTCAAGTACTTTTTTATATTTTTTTATATTTTTTTATATTTTTTTTAATTAATGTAGATCTAGTTCGTTTATTTCTTCGCCACAATGAGGGCAACACTTGCCTCCCAGTTGTTCCTTGCATTCACGAAACAGTTTGCGAAGACTTTTTGCTTCTTGGCTCCACTTTTTCATGTTGCCTTTGTTGCGCTCTGCTTTGGGTTTTTGATATTCTTTTTCAATCTCTTTTAATAGTTTTTTAAACTTTTCTTCAAATACTGGTAAGAAGCCTGTGTTGAAAGCCATTTGTAATCTCCAAAAAAATACGCTCCAAACTTTATGTTACTTGCTATTTAAAGTCAATGAAGTAAAAAAATTGTAACAGAAATATGAAATTTTTCTCATAAAAAAACAGGGCCGAAGCCCTGTTTTTGTTTTTATATTAAGTGTAAAACTTAGCTGAAGCTTAGGTTGCTTACAGCAATTTCACCAACATAATCACCTGCGTTACCGAAAGATGACGCTGTGTTTGTTAATTCGATATAACCGTAACGAGTCATAAAGCTCACTACTGGTTCGAATGTTGTTGGATCTAGTACGACACCACTTGACATCAACGGGATGTATGGGCAGTAGAACGCTGCTGCATCTGCTTCACTTGAACCTTTGTAACCAACTAGAACTGGTGTTGTGTCTGACGCATATGAGTCAACAAACACACGCATTGCACCGTTCAATGTACCAACGAATTTTGTGTTTGTTGGTGCTTCGAATGTACCTTCTGTTGTACGTGCAAATGCAGAAGTTGTTGCAGACTGTAGTACAGTCAATGCTGCTGGAGATACAACTGCCCAGTTACCTGCACCACGACGTGTGCGCTGTGCAATCAAGTTTGCAACACGGTTAACAAGCACTGCTAGTGCGGCATGCTCGTCACCAACGAATGTTGCTGTACCTGAAACTGTAGCTTGGTTATATGTAAACTCAGTTTGTGCTAGTGAACGTAGAGACAATAGAATCTCTTGGTCGATTTCAGCAGTAATCTCTTGAGCAAGTGCTGCCATGATTTCTGCTTCAACGTCGATGCCGTGCATTGCCTGAGCATCTTGCGCTGCTTCGAATGTCCAACGAGCTTGTAGCTTACGTGTTTTTGCTTCAACAGCTTGCTTCAAGATTTGAACACTGATCTGACGACCACCAGAACCTTCAAGAATTGAAGTGTCTGCACCGGTGTATGTGCTTTGAGTTGTGCCAGGTACACCAGATGATACGCTAGTTGCACTTGAGTAAGCCTGTGCAATTTTGAACGGGCTTAGTGCTTCTTCGCCAGCAGTTGTTGATGTTGCTGCTGCACTGTTGTCTGTCATGTTGTTTGCATAACGAACACGCAATGTGTGAATTTGACCCACTGGGCCTGTCATTGGCTGAACACCAACGATTTCGTTAGCAATAACAGTTGGCATAACACGTCTGATTACCGGTAAAATAACACGGTTGAGTGTTGCAATGTTACCAGAAACGGTGGAACCCGAGCTGGCATTTTCTTTCAAGTACTTGCGTGTGTTTTCAAGAATAACACCTAAAGTACTACGGCGAGAGCCATTTAGGCCTTCCATAAGGGCTTCTTTGGTCTCGTCCCAACGGCTTTCAAGCAGTTCTTGTGACATTTCTGTCTCCTTTTTTATAGTTTATAGTCCAGCTAAACGTTTGATATCAATAACATTACTTGGGTTGTTGTCATCAACATCAATAGCTGGGCGGTTTTTATCACCAGTTACTTCGCGCACACTCTCACTGATTACCTTTTTAGCTTTCGGCGAGTTTGATTCAGCTAGTACTGCTGGTAGGTATTTTTCGTAAGCATTCTTGAGACGAGATGTCTGAACACTTTCCAAGAGATCTCTCATCACCACACGCTTGTCTTCATTTAGAGGACTAAGAAGTTCTTCCAATGTTGAATTACGTTCATTGGATTCGTGGATTTGTTTAATCTCTTTCTCTTTCGATGCCACAAGATCTTTTGCTTCCTGTGCCACTCGAATTGCTTCACTCAATTGATTGTCTTTTTCTGAAATCACTTGAGTTAATTCACGCACTCTGCGATTTTCACGCAAGTGTGTGTTGCTAAACTCAGAAGCATATGCTTCAAAGATTCGACGTCCAAAGTCGTTTTCACGAGCAACTTGAATATCTTCTTTGAGTTGAGTTAACTCTTTCTTGAGATGGGTGGTAATTGCACTATTCATTCTTTCAGAACTTTCTTTAACAAATTGAGATTTCAGTCCTTCAAGTTTTTCACGTGCTTCACTGACCAAGCGAACTTTTGTTTCCACTAAGTCACGCTTGTCTTGAGCAAATTCCATGATCTCTTCAGAGAGTGCAGCAACAATAAATTTTTCTAGTTTTTCAAAACCTTCACTGTGTGCTTTACGATCTTTACGTAACTCTCCCAATTCTTCTGCAAGTTTCGACACCATGAATTCATCAAAGCGTTCTGCTGACTCTTGCATTTTTGTTTGGAACTTGACTCGGTCTTCTGCTAGTTTTGCTTTTTCTTCGGCTAATTCTTGAATTTCGCCTTGCAAACCATCAGTTACCATCCTATCTAGGGCTTCTACCATAACTGTTTTGTCATGCTCATAGCGTTGTGCAAATTCCTCACGGAGTTCAGCACGTACCTCATCTTTTGCCTCTAACATTTTAGCTTCCCAAGCTTCGTTGAGCTCTTGGCTAATGTCTTCGTTGATTAGGCCACTATCTAGCAAGGGTTTTATTGCATCTAACATGCGGGTCTCCTAGATTAGATTTTGAGATCCTGAATAAGTCGTTTGACTTCTTCTTTCAGGTATCTCTGTACTTTGTTGCTCGGGCTAGTTTCTCTTGCAATTTCCAAAACTTTATGTCCGTACTTCATGTTATGAAGACCTTCATAAATTGCTTTTGGATAAGCATTAGGAGCACTAGGCTGAGCAACCACATCGACAGTTACTATTTCAAAGTCACTGACATGTCCATTGTTTTCGCTTACATTACCGCTACCTCTTGATGAAACACCAAGTTTTACTCCGCTTTCTAACATAGTTTTTACTAGGTTACCCATTGGAGTAGGTAGGATTTTTAGTTTTCCGTAACCGTTAGGACCATCCATCCACATCTGTTCAATCATGTGCGACACACGGTCTAGGTTAATTTTTAAATCGTCAGGGTGATCAACTTCTCCAAGAACCGAATTTCCCTGTTTGATTTGGTCGTTGAGCGTATTGACTGCTTCTTGGATTTCTCCTACAGGATAAACACGTTCGTTGGCATTTTTTACACCACCTTGGATGCAAATACCTTTCATATAAAGATCCTTACCTTCGCCGTTGCTTTCTACAATAATGTTAGCAGCGTCAAAGGTAAGGTGTTCTTGTAAGAGAGCCATTTACCTATGTCCTTACTGGATTACTGACTTAGTGTTAACACCAGATGCTTGTGTGTTGTCTGCTTTTGGAGCAGGCTTTTCATCTGGAGCTGTTGTTGCACCCATGTCTTGTGCTTTTGGAGCAGGGCGGCCTTTTTCTTCACCACCGTGATCACTTACTGGTTTTGCTTCGGCACCTTTTGCACCGCTGTTAGCTGCTACAGTGCTTTTAGTGTTAGTTCCAGCTTCTTCGCTTTTGACTGGCGCTGGTGCAGCTTTTAAGTCGACGTTTTCCATCATGCCTTCAGTTTCCATTTCGTCATCGTCAACTTCTTCGCTGTCCATGTCTACTTCAACTTCAGTATCTGCATCACCATCCATTAGTTCTTCAAACTCAGACATAAGTTCGTCTAGTTTGTCTTCAAGGTCAACAACACGATCTTCTAACTCCTCATGATCACCTTCGTGCTCATCGGTGTCTCCGTCCATGTCATAGTCGACTTCGATTTCTTCTTCAGCTTCCATGCTTAGACCTGTTTCTTCTGCTTCGATGTCATCAATTAGATCATCAGCAGCGTCACCGCCTAATTCTTCGTCAATGCTTTCGTCCATTTTGTCATCGTATTCGATGTCTTTGGTGACTTTTTTGCCAGCTTTTTCAGCATGGTCGTCTTTTTCAGCATCAGACTCTTCTGTTACTGCATCTTCGTCAAGTTCTTCTTCACTCATTAGTTCTTCGTAGATTTGACGACTCTTTTCCACAACAATCTCGTGGAATAATTCTTTTGCTTTTGACTGTTCTTCGTTGATCACGAATTCAATCAGTTGTTCCATTTTTGTAGTCATGTTTCCTCCATTAGGTTACTAGGCTCTGTAGTATATTTAACACATAGTCAAAGAAACACCGCCTTTAAGGCGGTTTTTTGGTAAAAAATGTATTTTTAGAAAAAAATTTTTATTTTTTTTATTATTTTTAGTTTTATAACTGTGGTTGCTCTGGTTGTTGAGAATACTGCCGTTTTACACTTTTTAATTTTTCTTCAAACTCGTATTGACGTATATCGTTTAACTGTCGCAATTTATTAATTTGTCGAAGAGTTAATTTTGTTTTTCTTAAATCGCCAAGCTGAGGCTGACTGTTGTCTTGTGCAACATCTTGATAGCCAGTAGGCGCAGGTTCAAAGAGTTCAAGTAAAATCATATTGTTATTTATACAGTTGGTGCAGCACCGGCTGCTGGTTGCTGCCCGGGGGCTGCTGCGGCTTGGTCGGCTGTTTCTGCTCCGGGTTCGCCTTCTATTCCCGGTTGCGATAGTTCTTCGCCAGTGGTAATGTCAGATTCAAGATCACCGGGTGTTACTCCAACCGATCTCAAGTCTGAGCCAACCATTTCTGGAGACTCGGGGGTGTCTTGTTCTTCTCTCCATAGACGTTCGTTATCAGCAATTTCATCTTCACTCAATCCAAGATAACGTTTGAGAAGAAAACGTTTACTCAAATATGGCACTTGATCAAGATTCCCAAACACTGCTACTCGAGTGTTGTCAAGCTCGGCTTCGCGATAGCTAGCAAAGTTTTGTGGTGGATTAAACGTGATATCAAACAGCCCGGCATCGATGTTGAATCCCCGCCAACGTAAAAACATTTTAAATTCGTCGTCAAGTTTGTCACATACCAGTCGTTGCAATCTTTCGCAATACTGATTGAATCTGTATTCTTGGATTAATGCAGTACCAACTCTACCATCACTCAATGGACGATCACTGTCATCAGGCCCGGTAGGCAAATAGCTGCTTGGTACACGCAATGCCCTGACCATTTTATTATTAAAATATTTTAAGTCGTCAATCTCACCAAGGTTGCTGCCGCCTGGTAATACTTCTACACTCGATCCTCGACCGTCGGCTGTTTGCGGAAAGAAATAATCTTCGTTAATTGACAACGGATTGTAACTGCTGTCCATTGTGTGTGCGCCCGACGAGCCTTCGCCGCCAGCACGACTTGGTATACGTCTTTGGTGTATTTCGTTTTTAACACGTTCGACAAATCCCATGGCCATGTGTGAAGGCATGTTACCTACATCAATTTTAAATACTCTGCGTTCTGGCGCACGAGCAACACGATAAATCAAAACCGAATCTTCAAGCAGCTCTTTTTGTTTGAAAACTTTAAAAATAGTTTCTAACACACTCATGCCAAACGGCCAATAAAAATCAAGACCTTCAGTGAGACTTAGATGCACAATGTGTTCAGCATCAAGCACTGCTTCGTTCATGGCTGCTGTGAATCGACTTTGTCCTGCTGCGCCTACACCGCCCGGTGCACCACCACTGTTGGGCACTGTGTAATTTCCAGGTGACGAGTATCCAGTTGACGATGGATTGCTTTGATAATCTGTTGTAGTTTTTGCTGCCACAGTTAGATTTTCAAAATTGGGATTGATGTCACGTATCACATACTGTTCAGGACGTTTGCCTTCACTTTCATTTACAATCACTCGCGACACTTTGGTCATGTCAACCCAGTACAATTCAAACGTTTCTGGGTCTCTTACAAAAACTTGATCTCCGTATTTGATTGTGTTACGAAAGATTCTAAAAAGTCTTTGATCGAGTTTGTTGAGTTTTACCCATTGTTGCAACTGCTGCCTGACAATACGAATTTCGTTATCTGTGGGTGTATCGGTATAATTGACTTGAAACGGTAAACTGTCTGATTCTGTTGTTTGTGTTGAAAATTCTGCTAAAATATCTAAACATGCATTGACTTCAGAATCCATATCCATTGCTTCGTATTGATTGTATCTTTCAATACGGTTGGGATGTCCTGAATACACTTCAGGCAATCGACTTGCATAATTTCTATACACCACATCAGCGTGTGAATCTCCGGAATTTCTTCCGTCATTTCTCCCGTATCCCGGAAGCCCGGGATTACCACTTCCGCTCAACGGACTTAGCTGTCCGCCAGAATTTGCAACTTTAAAATATTTTTTCCAAGACATTGTTTATTACTTATGACTAAGATTGTTGAACTTGTAATATACGCTCGGATGTTGAATTGCTTCTTCGTTGTAGATCAACCAAGTCAGACAACAACTTTGCTGTTTCAAGTGAGCCTGTAGAACCTCGCTGCGATGCAATCATTTCACGCAAATCTGTTCTTAAATTTTCTATTGCTGCTTGTATGCTACTAGAATTACCACCGGTTCTAGCAGTACCGCCAACACTGTCTGTGCTGCCAAAGTCAGTTGATATTCCGCCGAGTGCAGAATTAAACTTGCTGCGAGGACCTTGAATATCAACTGGTATGTTTCTTCCATCAGGCAACGGAACAACTGCTTCAGTGCCGTGCATGGTCATACCATAACCTGACGCTGGCCCCGAGAACACACCGCCGTTACGAGCACCGTTGAGTAGAGTCATCATTGAATCCCAAGACACATGTGCTTGATTGTTTCCAACTCCGGCATAATAGCTTTGTCCATGCGCACCAGCAGGTAATGCTGCCCATTCCATTGACAAAGATCTTGCAAACGATGCAGGGCTCATGTCCCCACTGAGATAACTGTTTAATCCTCGACCACGCAACAATGCCATACCGGCTTTGTTTTGTGTGGTTTGATCGAATGTATCTTGTAAATCAAGAACACCGTTATTGACAAGTCCTCTTAGTGTGCTGCGAATAATCTGATAACGACCAACCGCACTACTGGTTGCGCCAGGCCAACTTCTCCATCTTCCTTGTTCTTGTAAAACTTGTGCAACACTCATTGATGTTAAATCTAATGTACTGCCTCCGTTTACAATATTGTAATTCCCGTTGGATTCGTATTGAGCTAGAAAGTCTAGTATTTGTTGCCCAGTTGCTGTTCCCACTACTGGAGGAACAGCAGCACTTGGAGCCGCAGCACTTGGAGCAGCAGCACTTGGAGCAGCAGCTGGAGGAGCAGCAGCACTTGGAGCAGCAGCTGGGGGAGCAGCAGCACTTGGAGCAGCAGCTGGAGGAGCAGCAGCACTTGGAGCAGACATTGGTACTGCTCCTGCACCTTCTTTAAGTGTACCGTCGGGGTTGTGTGTTGCACCGTACAGTCGATCCCAGCGATCTTGTGCTCGATTTCGGCCACCCTGTGAGTTAGGTCTAGGAGGCACATCTGTGGGAATTGCTGGACCTCCAGCTGCACCTGGCGTTCCAACTTCTCGTCCACCAACTCGCAGAAGTCCACCTGATGGTTCTGGTACCCCAACTATGTCAGCAAAGAAGTCAACTGCTTCACTAAACAAATCGCTGGCAGTAGCGTTAATATTTGCAGCAATATTAAATCTACGCAATGCAGCATCTTGTATCATTGCAGCAGACTGTTGAAGTCGTCCAGCTTCAACCATCAATTCAGTGTCTCCACCGGCAGCAATTCGTTTTCCTTGTTCGGTTTCAAGCACTTTTAATAATGCATCGGGTCCTGAAAGTCCTTGACGATTTGCTTCTTCTAGAAGATTTGAAATTCTCTGCTGAAAGTCAGCTGTTTTAACGAAATCCGTTTGCAATGCGTCGATGTTGCCTACTAATGCAGTAGCACCTGCTAGCTGTTGCTGTTGTAGCCTAACACTTTCGCCCATGTGTTGAGCCATTTCTATTTGACTCATACCGGGTCGAGCAAGAAGTTCACTGATGCGATATGTTTGTTCAGCAGCTACGGCCTCGGGTGTGGTCATACCACCAGCAGCATATTGCAAAATTCCTCGGAATCCACGTTCATCGCCGAATGCTTTAGCAACAGCAGCCGCTTGTTGTGCAGCATCAAGTCTAGCTAGTCGTTCAGTGTCACCGGTTTGTTGTGCTTGGACCATTGCTGCACGAAATCGTGTTTCTGCAAGAGCAGCTTCTCTAGCAGCGGCTTGGTCTTTTCTCGATTGTCCAGTTAACTGTGCAGCTAAATCAAGTTCTCTAGCAAAATCTGAAGATGCTTCGATAAGATCTCGTGTGTTTCGAACTTGCAGTCTTCCGGTTCTGGCTTGAATATTCATGTAAGCCATGGCAGATTCACGCTGTTCTTGCGCACTCATGCCTAACATTTCAAGCTGTTCACCTAGTTCGCTTTTGTATAGGCCTCCAGCAACATCTGCAAATGCTCTAGCACCGTCAGCTACTGTAGTCCCCATGAATGCCAGCTTTCGAGAACTTTCAGTGATCATGCTGTTGAACTGATCAACTTCTGATACTGACATTCCCAATCGTTGCATCAAATCAAACGCACCGTCAAGTCCTTGTGCGCCGCTTGCACCAACTGTGCTTAACTGTCGAAAACTTTTAAATAACGCATCAACTTGCTGTGCTGCCAGTTTGTTTAGTTCAATTGCTAACTCGCCTGCCTCGCTGCCGAGTTTTATTAACTGGCCGCCAACAAATATTGCACCTTTAACAAATATACCACCTGGTACAAATATCGAAAGCAGCGATACTAGGTTACCAATTGAGCCAATTGTGTCAAGTACCGGATCTGCTAGATCTTCAATTGCTTCTGCACTAACTTGTGCTCCGCGTTGTCCTTGGTATAGCGCTGAACTAAAACTTTTAAGTGCTTGAGTGGTTCCGGTTATTGTTGATGTTAACAGCTGAAAAGTCGCTTGTAATGCTAGATTATTACCAGCTAAATCTTGAAAACCGTTTTTCAATCGTTCAGCAGTGGTACCAGTGTTCCCTAGCTGATCAAAAAGTTCTCTACTGACCGATGTTTCTCGTTGTCGTTCTCTAAGAGTTCTTGAAAGATCACGAACACCTTGATCTTTGTTTCGTCTAGCTGCTTCTTTGGCCAGACGTTCAGTTGTTAGGCGTTCTTGTGCAATTTGGTCTTCGGTTTTTAGTGCGTTCCTAGCTGCTTCTGCTCTCAAGTCAGCTTCACGACGAGCAGCAGTTATGTTTTGATTGATTTGCCTACGTTGTTTTTCTTGTGCATCAGCGGCTCGATCGGTATCGGCTGCAAATCGACGCATGTATCTTTGTTCTTCGGTTTTTGTTTTGGTTGAACCGTCAACAGTGGAAGCTAGTTTTCCCAGAGCTAGGATCAAACGATCAATACCTCGAGAATTATCCGAGATTGCTTGCTTGGTTTCTTCCAAGCCTTTGGTGCCCATACGCTGATTGTTCAGAGTATCAACTAATTGACGCAAGTCGTATAAGAGATCTTCGACTTGCCGATCAGACATTTCCGCCATGGTTAACTACGCCTATAAATAATACACACATATTTATCGATTGGGAGAACCATGGAATCAAACCCTTTAAAACAGTACTTTAGACAACCTGCCATTTATATAAGATTGCCAAGCAAAGGCGATTTTTATCCAGAAGGCACACTGACACGTACCGAAAACAGCGAATACCCTGTTTTACCAATGACTACAATTGACGAAATAACATACCGTACTCCGGATGCATTGTTCAACGGGTCTGCTGTAGTGTCAGTTATAAAAAGTTGTTTACCAAATCTACTAGATCCTTGGAAAATGCCAACTATCGACATCGACACTATATTGGTTGCTATTCGAATTGCCACATACGGGCATCAACTCGATATTGGTACTAGATGCCCTTCATGCGGCAACGAAGACGAGTATGCACTTGATTTACGTGTTGTTTTGGAACAAATTACAGCACCTGATTATTCGATGTTTCTTAATTTAAACGACTTAAAAGTTTATTTTAGACCCATGACATATGCTGAAATGAACGAAAACAGTATGCGACAGTTTGAAGATCAAAAAACTTTGCAGGTTATCCAAGACAGCGAAATAGAAGATTCAAGCAAAATGGAACAACTGGCCGAAGTACTGCAAAAAATAACAGCTTTCACTAGCACTGCACTGGCACAAAACATATTGATGATCGAAACTCCAGATTCTAAAGTGACCAATCGCGATCATATACAAGATTGGTTATCTAACACTGATAGATCTACATTTAATCGTGTACGAGATCACATCATCAAAAACAAAGAAACTGCCGAATTAAAACCAGTTGGTATACAGTGTCAAGAATGCAGCCACCAATATCAACAAACATACACACTGGATATGACAAATTTTTTCGAGGCCGCCTCCTGATCTTACAAAGTGACGAGATCTCCGAATGGGTTGACGGCATGGAGAAGGAGGCTAAAGACATTCGCAACGACACTATTAATTTGTGTTGGCACATGCGTGGTGGTATCGATTACAATCAAGGCATGATGTTAAGCCCTGGTGAACGAGAGTTAATCGGAAGTATGATTAAAGAACACATGGAAGTGGTCAAGAAAACTGGACAGCCGTATTTTTAAATGAATTTAGATCAAGCCAAAACCGACATTATGGAATGGATAACAACATTCGTAGAAGTTCCGCATCCTTCTTTGGGAGACTGGAGTCCGTGCCCGTATGCTCGTCGTGCCAGACTCGACAATCGGATAGACATACAAGCAGGCACTTCGAATGTCTACCAAGATCTCAAACAAGTTGATGTCAAAGACTGGGATGTTGTCATGCTTGTTTACGATCCCAAAAATCACACCGCAGAAGATTTTGATCAGCAGATTCAACAAGCTAATCAAGATATGCTTGTACCAAACAACACAATTGCACTGGGAGATCACCCCGACGAAGTTGAAAACATAAACGGTGTAATCATGAACCAAGGGAAGTGGGCATTGGTGTTTGTACAAAAATTAGACGAACTAAACACAAAAGCTCGTGCTATTGGAAAAATAGGATTTTATGACACATGGCCCGAAGATTACCTTGACGGTCTGTTTTTGCACCGAGAGGATCCACGATGACAATACCAATATACTTTCAAGGAGGCACACACGGAAATTTTTTAGAATTTTTTCTTAACCAATTTTTAGCAAATGTCAGTATGCATCAAGACACCCCGTTTGCGGCCAATGGTGCAGCACACAACAAACGGTATGCCGAAGAACCTGTATTTAAATGCCAAGAAGGACCACACAATCTCGATCAAGGAAAAGTTATTGTAATTCAAGCACAGCACGAAGATTTACTGCCGTTGCTGTGTATTAGCTTTTTACGTACCGGTGATTTTGGTGTTGATCCTGAACGGCTACACGAAGATACCTGGGAGATCATGGACAACCGAGATTATCGCCCGGTTCGAGATCATATAAAATCTATGTTTTTCACAGATACGGATGAAAAGTTTGACGAAGAAAATCCCAACTGCCCGAAACGAATATTAAGAGAATATTTTAAACTGGGATTTAAAAATCAAGAAAGTATTCCTTACATTGTGTCACATGCAACATCTGATGATGTTTTTGTTTTTCCTTATATTGAATTTTACAACACTTCAAAATTCATGATACGTGTAAACATGTTAGCCGACTGGTTAGATATGCCAAAACCCAGTAACATGATGGATACACTGAAGTTGCATTCAGATTTTTTATCACGTCAAATATATCGCAATGTTAAAAAAGATGCAGATCGTGTAGTAACCGATGTGTTAAACAACAAAGAATTTGATATTCCCAACTTAAATGTTATTCAGCAGGGATACGTTGATCATTGCATCGAAGAAGCAACCGGTATCGAAATGCCAACCGACAACAACAATTGGTTTACAACTTCTCAAGAAATACACAAACACATTGAAGAACGAAAAAACAGCAACTGGGGTTATTAATGAGCTATCAGTATGCTAGAATCAATCTTGCCAAAACCAATTATCAAGACAATCAACTGGATTGGAAATTTATTCGAGATATTGACGGTGACACCATAGATAAACTACAAGATGTGTATCGCACCTATTGTCGATACAAACGATTTTCTAGTGTAATGCCTATATTTCCTAGCGAGTACACACACGAAGCAGTAGATGTTATTGGATACTACGACAACAACTGTCTTGAAGCCTGGAGTCTAATACAGAAATTTGACAACAAAAATGTCTATGCCTATCAGTTTGCATGGACATATCATAAACCTCGATTGCGATTGGGTATTCGCTCGCTAGAAACCGAATGTGCTATTTACAAAAAACTAGGTTATGATTATCTTTACCTTGAACAGGCACATCTTTATAAAAAATCGTTTGACGGATTTGAAATACTTGGACCTATTTAATAACTGGAGAAACCATGGACGTATACACAATTTACGCTGATCACAGCGAAGAAACAAATGCTCACGAGTTTGTGAGTTTGATGCGCAAATTCCTAGATCGAATGGTAGAACTCGGTCGTATGGAAACATATCGTATTACTCGTATGAAACTGGGCTTTCGCAGTATGGATTTGCCAGAGTTTAGAATTGACATGGAGTTCAAAAATCTACAGCAATTAGATGATAGTATGACCAGTGTGCTACGCAACGAAAAAAACATCGAAAACGAACATGTTGGTTTTAATCATCTAGTAGATGTAGAAACAATACAACACTTTTTGTACAGAGATTTTCCCGACGAAGTATAATGCAACATTTGAGATTTGATTTTACTGCAACCGAATGCCAGGGATGGCCACGTATACGCATCTGCATAGACGGAGATGTGTTGCTGGATCATGATTTTTCTAGTAGTCAAGAATCAGTTGAAATCGAATACGATGTAATCGACGGCGATCATACCATAGAAATCGAACGTTGGGGAAAACAAAACTTCAATATGATACATCAAGATGGAGAAATTTTAAAAGACCAAACAGTCACACTCGATGATATTTGGATCCAAGATGTATGCTTGCCCGAGTGGTTTAAGTCATCGGGCCAATTTGTCTGGCAGCAAGGTGTAATACCCAATGGACTAACTTGGGGGCCAAACGGTGTATTTTCAATTCCGTTTCAATCACCGTTGATTCCGTGGATAGTCAAACAAAAGTTCAAAGACAGTACCGATCAACCCGGACTTTATATACCAACTGACAGCAATCAACAGCAGGTACACCAACTGCTGGAAAAATTTCAAAACGATTTAAACCAAGTCAATGTTTAACAGAGTTGCTTTAATATCTAGTGCTCAACTTTCGTTAATTAGAGCGCCGGCAGCTTTGGCTTTCATGGCTGGAGTTTGCGAGAGCAACAACACAGATTATCAAGTCTGGGATCTCAACAGCGAGCTACGAAAACGATTGGGCAATCGAGTTTGGTCAGAAGCCAATCCTTACAGTTCAAACAACTTAGACGAACTGCC
>Ga0075463_10000052_pt1 | contig 30251 bp, 30 predicted proteins | sample DEB08_DNA_14_FD_77579 | JGI IMG/M metagenome (GOLD analysis project Ga0075463, IMG submission 77579) | Aqueous microbial communities from the Delaware River and Bay under freshwater to marine salinity gradient to study organic matter... | ecosystem: Environmental > Aquatic > Marine > Coastal ...
GGCGTATCTGGGACGTGAAGCAGAAAATAAGAGTACTGTTTTCAAAGTACAAATTTTTAGTCTACAGTACAAAATGCTCATACCACAAACAATTTCGTAGTACAAATGTTAGTTAACAACGTCGTACGGACAAATACAATACCCTTACTACTGTTAACGATTTCTGGTACAAAAGGTCCAAAATAATTTGTACTGTGAATTTCATGTTTATGGTACTAAAAAATATGGTACTATATTAGTATGAAAAATACAGCCAAATTACTGGTACTAAAAGTTATGAACACGTTAGGAACACGTTAGGAACACGTTAGGAACACATGACACCCAATTTGAGATTTCAGATGAATTTGTGTGAGCGAGCGCTGTCGACCTCGACGTGCGTGAAAGTCGGCGCGCGCGTGGTATGGCATATACGACTGTGTGCGGACGCGCATGGAGTGGGCGTGTTACCCGTCGTCGACACTCGACGGCGCCGACGGGCGTGAAAGTGGACGCACGCGCATCGACGAGCGGTACGTGTGCTGGCCACTGACCGTGGAGGAGCGCGACGCGTGTGAGAGCGTGCTTTCGGAGAGCCGCCACAGCGTGGTGTTTCCGCTCCCGAACCACCACATCGACAGTGACGGCAACCAGCGCGGGTTCCTGTTCGAGTGCAGTGCGAAGGATAGCGTGAGCGCAATGCCGATCGGGGGCGACATGTTCTCACTGCGGTGCCTGTACGAGTGCCAGACGGATGGAAAAAAATCGGCAAGCGGGTGCGGTGACGCGCTGCACGCGGACGCGCTGCGGGTGTTCAACGACCGTTTATGGTTTCAGAAGACGCTGCAGGCGTTCGTGGCGGGGCTGGGCGAGCGCGAGGAACGGCCCGCGTCGTTTGACTGCATTTCCGATGACCACGGGGGATCGCGGTACACACACCAGGCCGTGGACCAGCGCCTGTGGCGGCCGAGCGTGCCGGCGCGCGTCGGACTGTACCACGCGTTCGTGCGCACGCACACGAAGGACGCGATGGAGCACAAGCTGTTCATAGGGGTGAGCGGGCACCTGCACATGGCGTGCGAGGAGCTGCAGAACCTGTGGCACGACCTGCGGCAGCACAGCATGACGTGCGAAGAGTTTCTCGAGAGCGAGGAGTGCCAGTGGCTGCGGCAGGCGACGATGCGCAACCACGGGCGGATCGCGCACGAGGTCGCGGCGCTGCTCGGGCTCCGTGTGGACACGCGCGTGGACATGGACAGCGCGAGCGGCGGGGAGCGCGTGGCGATGCCCGTTGTGAGTGGGTACGAAAACGACATGTGTGTGGACAAGGACAGCGGGCGGGTGCGCGTGTCCGACTGCGCGTGCTTGCTGCCGCGCACGACCAACGGCGTGCTGTTTGAGATGTTCCCGAGCGAGGGGTTCTGGCTCTTCCAGGGCCCGAAGGACTACGCGTGCGACCTGGTGTATGGCACGGTCGTCGAGCGCGACCGGCGCGTGCCCGTGCTGCCCGCACGCACGATGGAGATGTGCCGGGCACACGCGACCGGGGGGGCGCACACGGTGCGCGCGGACGGGTCGAGGTGGTTCTTCCCGGACAAGCGGTTCACGCACGAGCTCGAGCGGCTCGGGTTCAACCGAGACGACGGGACCGTGCATTTGATGCCGGCGGTGCAGGTGGCGTCGGGGTGATTCTGGTAGTACTATGATTTGTTTTGTTAGAGTTGGAGTCGCTCCACTTTATTTGTGCTTAATGAAAGTTTACATGGAATGTGGTCCGTAGAGGACATTTCGTCCAAAGACCAACTCTACCCACGCATCTGTTGCTACAGACATGACGCTGTAGAAAAGCTTCCAGAGCACCCCCCACGCATCTGTTGCTACAGACATGACGCTGTAGAAACGCTTCCAGAGCACCCCCTGAATGTAGGAGGATGACAACTGGAAACAATGGTCCGATGTGGATGGCGGGAAATAGTTGATGGTGGACAACCATGTGTGCAATGGACTCGGATTTCCGTCCGAGTCCATCTCCTGGTGCATTGGGACGTCTATCGCCCAGCATGCGAGTGTAAACACCCAGTCTGTCATACTCTTGAAGTACATATAGCCCATCAAGATCACGAATCCGCAAAACATGATCTTGTTACCCGGCATTCCAGACGTCGGAGGGTTCTGCTGCTCGCTTCCAGTCGCCATCTCACGATCATGCATAATGGTTTGCTGATGCGATGTCTCGTGCATTACAGGTTGCGGAGGGTTGTCTTCATTGAGAATGGGTGGTAGTGGGTTTTGGTCAGGAGTTGACTCTCTGATTTTCTCGACGTCGCCAAGCCACTCGGATTTGGTCACAAAGGTGACCGGGCCGTTGAAGGTAACGCTGGAATGATTGACCTGCATTATCAATCTGTGCTGCTGGTTGCTGTTGACAAAAATCTGAGATCGAAAACGATCTTACACGGTAATTACCAACTAACGACACTATATCTTAAATATAGCCATCGTTTGTCATGTATCACCTCCACCGCTCCGCCGCTCCGGCCGTATCTGCCACTGCATCACCGCGCGCGTGAGGAGGAACGCGAGGAGCACGACGACGAAGGCGAGCACGGCGGCGGGGCGCGGCGCGAGGCAGCGGAGCGCGGCGCGGAGGCGCTGCGGGGCGTCGGCGTGTGTGAGTTGGCCGGTGTTGTCGGGTTGGCCGGTGTTGTCGAGTTGGTCTGTGTGTGCGAGCGGGACCCGCCACTCGCGGGCGGACGGGCTGTCCATGGTGTGCGTTGGCGTGAAGTTTGAAATTGGCCTGGTTTTATTGTGGTGTTGTGGATTTCTATTTTGGGGATTATATTTTGGATTTTTGGCGGGAAATCTATTTTGGGTGTATCTATTTTGGGTGTATTACATGACATACTAACAAATTCATACACACGTGTCCAAATGCAATCAAAATCACACACGCACGGGCACGTCCGCGCGCACGCTGTGCTGGAGCTCGTGCAAGAGCGCGTGCAGCTCAGCGTCGGCGGGGTCGTCGGCGCTCGGCGCCGTGCTCTGCAGGCGGACGAGGACGAGCTCGAGGTACGCGTGCATCATCTGCATGCCGCGCTCGGCGAGGCGCTGCTCGGCGTGGCTCTCGGTGATGTTCTTGTTCGCGAGGAGCCGCTTGATGTCGGGGGCGAGGGGCTTCTTCTTCTGCGGCATTCCATGTGATCTTGATGTGTTAGATTGACCGTCGAGTTTAATTTTCTATTTTTGTAAAAAGTTAGCGGTTTAGTCATTCTTGACTGGTTTTTGAGCACCATTCGCCTGACTTTCATTGCTATCGCCTGAAACCCCATACAAAACTTGGATTCCGGCAACCACGCCAGTAGAAGAATTGGACCCCTCTGTGTCTTCTTGTTCAAAATTAGACCCAATAAACGACGGCAAAACATCTGCCCTGACGTATAAGAGTAAACACAGAAACACAAAACCCAACATAAAACTACAGAATACAATAGTTTGAAGCCATGCCACTAACGTCATATGCGAGCCACTACCAAGCACGCAAATACTCAACGACTCAAAATACATTTATTTATTAAGAAATTGTTCACCTTCTTGAATGTGTCAAAACATTTATTGTCCTGTACTTCAGACAGCCCAGAGCAGCCCGGGATAGCTCAGAAAAGCACGTGGCACGCGAGCACGATCCCCACCGTCGCTGTCGCGGTGAGGTCGAGCGCGGCGCGGTCGCGCGGGTCGTGTGCGACGGCCTCGCGCACGGCGAAGAGCGCGGCGATGGCAAGCACGGCGGCGGCGTGTAGAGTGTAGAAGACGCCGCACATGCGCGACACACAGGCGGCCGGCCCGAGCGCCTTCTGTGCGATGCGTGCGAGGAGAAGCAGCGTGAAGAGCGCGTAGAAGAGCGGCGAGAGCACCGTGGCGTCGAGTGCCGGGGTGCGGTGGAGGAGCGCCCCCACGCCGGCGAGGTGCGTGAGGAGGGCGGCGGCGCGCGCGGAGTCCGCCTCGAGGGTGAGTAGGAGCGCGGGCGCGAGCACGAGAGCGGCGGCGTGTGCGAGTACGGCGAAGGACGGCGTCGAGCTGGCGAGGAGCGCGAGGAAGACGCCCGCGTGTGCGGCGTAGAGCGCGCCGCGGAGGACGGTGGGGCGCGTGCATAGCTTGGTTGTCAATCCACCTGGGCGGGGGGTGGACGTCCGCGGGGGTGGCGATTCCTGTGCTGAAATGGATGTCAACGGGAGCTGCAGCGTCCATGCGGAGAGGGCCGGAGCGTGCACCGGCTTCACGGGCTCGGACATTCGTGTTTTGGGGCCAAAGAGGCCGTGTACCTGCAGGCGCTTGTTGTGGAGGTCGGCGTCGAACACGGCGCCCTCCGGCATTGCTTACGGTGCATCTTGGCTTTATATGAAGGCACGTGTGCATGTACGTGTTTGGTTTTCTGTTTCGTTGGTATGCGGACTTACTGAGATTTCTTGCAGTGCACATTTGTAGATGATGATGATGTTTATTGGCACTGAAACTTTAGTGACCCAGCTCCTACAAAATGTCCCGAACCCTAAACTGATTCTCGTGTGCCCTGATCTGCCAGATCATGTCGGTAACATTGTCGCAGCGATACACCTGCGGGGACGCCCTAAACTGTTCGGTGTACACGTGGAAGTAGTCGGAGAAGATGTCATTGAAGTCTTCGTCTGGCATGTTCTTCCATGCCGTTGAGAATGTTGGCATCCGTTTGAGGATGTTCGCAATGTGCTGCTTGTATTTGCGTTTGGTCTCGTCAAGCGTCCAAGTGTCGTCGAATTTGAAGCTGTTTTCAGCGTAGCGCGCATGGAACATGGCAAACCCCAAAAGCTCCTTGATGTTGGATGCAGCACTGACAATCAAATCACGCCGTTCGCCCTTCCAAAGCTGTTCAGTGACATTGACTGTCGCATGCGTGGATGGAATAGGCCACTCGAACGATGGCCAAAATTTGATACCATCCCGCTTGAACACACTCTTCATGCCATTCATGGCTTGATCGTAGGGGTGCCCCCACTTGGCGTCATTTGTATCGAACAAGTACTCGATGATCATGATCAAATTGTCCACCGACAATCCGTGGAACCCGGAAGCCTTGGAACGCAGTTTGTGGAACTTGGAAACCTTGCAACGCAGTTCCCACTCATGCGGAAGACACATCAGCACGGGGAATGCGGGGTGTGACGTCAAACTTTCCTTGGCCACGTATGTGATCTCGTCGATCAAAGTCCCAACCTTGTTTTCGGGGACCTCGCCTTCCTTGTTTTCGGGGACCTCGCCTTCGGGGACCTCGCCTTCAGAGTTCATGGATGGATTGGGCCTCTTTGGTTCCTCGGACGGCGCCTTCTTGCGGGACATGGCGTGGCGTGGCGCAAGAAGGTGGATCGATGCGGACGGTCTCTGCTGGGTTTTATAGAGGGGTGCCCGATTTAGAATCCCGGTTTAGAATCAGGGGTGCCCGATTTAGAATCCCGATTTAGAATCAGGGGTGCCCGATTTAGAATCCCGGTTTAGAATCAGGGGTGCCCGATTTAGAATCCCGATTTAGAATCAGGGGTGCCCGATTTAGAATCCCGATTTAGAATCAGGGGTGCCCGATTTAGAATCCCGATTTAGAATCAGGGGTGCCCGATTTAGAATCATGCTGTTTTAAAAGACGATGGATGCCAGCGAGCTTCACTACACTACATCCGCCACGCGGTGCCACGCGGTGTCATACCCATGGCATCGGGTTACGACACTCCCTTGACGGTGCCGCGCGTTGCCATACCCATGGCATCAGGTGACGCTACGCAGCGCCTTGTACATGACTGGCCTGTACCGGGCGGTGGGAACCCGCTGCACTTCAAGCCCATGGTGAAGACGTGGACAGAAATCGCGAGGGCAAATTTGCATCGTCATCCCATCTACCCCCTTATAATGTTTTTGCGTGAGGAGAATTGGGGCGGTGTGGCGGAAAGTCTACTGGAATTCATGTTTGGATCCCCAGACGTCCACGATTGGCGTCACCCTTGTCATTTTAGCTCCAGAGCCATTTGCGAGGCACTTCACCTGAACTTGTCGCTTGAAGAGTTTTCTGGAACAGCAGAGCAAGGGAGCTTACACATGACTTCTTATCTCACGCAAAACCGTTGGATCAAAAAAGTCAGTAAGGAACAGGGCGCCTCAGTGCTTTCTTACGCAGTCAACACACAAGCCGTTTTGGGAGACGCAAAGAGTCTTCTCTACCCGACGAACCCAGTTGAGATCGAACCAGGGGAACATCTCACCGCCCATGACATCCGATACAGATACGTTAACACGGTGGGGTGGAACGCGGCTATACTTGTCGGCGACAACCAGATGGCATCTTATGCATTGGAGATGGCGTTGGATGGAGACAAGTTTGAATCCAAGCACGCGCATCTCATATTTGCGGGCTTGGAGTTTGACTTCATTCGCAGGCTTATGGAGCGCGTTTCGTACAAACTATTCTACCATCAGCTTCCCAAAACACGTTCGGATTTGATGCGTCACATCGGCCTTAACTTGTTTGATATATCGGACAGCGACTCTGGTTATGGGGAAATTGAAGACGACGGGGACGAGGAAGATCACATCGGCCTTAACTTGTTTGATATATCGAACAGCGACTCTGGTGATGGGGAAATTGAGGACGACGGGGACGAGGAAGTGGGGGATATGTAATAGTTCCGATTGAAATAAAGTTTCATCTTGTTCAGTATCTAAGATTGAATGGACTATAAAACCACGTGTTGTGGCCACCAATGAGTATTGTGCGTGAGCGCGAGAACCCCCTGCTGCACAACCTGTTGCACCTTGTGCGGAAGCAGCCCGACGTGCGCAGCTGCATCCAGCGCCTGAGCAACTCCTGCATGGCTGGCGACATCGTGTGCAAGGAAGGCGGTCGGGCGCTCTCCCCGAAGCTGCTCGCTGTCGTGCGCAAGCACTACCGGCACTTTCTGCACACGGCACTCGAACAGGGCTTCGTGTGTGGCTTCTGCGCGTTTCATGTGCGACGCGACCGCGATGTGCCGCTCCCGTTCGTCCTCCCGCTCGGCAGCTTCTCGTGGCAAGTCGAGCCGTGCGAGTCGCACAGCAAGAGGCGCAAGTACGAGGACGGCTCACCGCTGTGCCGCTACCGCATCCAGATACTGCACGGGAACATCCGCGACAGCGACGTGCACGTGATCAACTTCGACCCGCCCATGTTTGTGTGTCCGGCGCGCGGGCGGGAGCCGGACGCGCTGTACGAGCTGCAGACGCCGCTGGCGCACATCCTCGAGAAGTTTGAGATCGTGCGGACGTTTATGCGCGTCGTGTTTGAGTGCGGCAAGTGGAACATCGACAAGCACCTCGTCGTGACGGAGAAGCTCGACCTCAAGGACCAGACGACGTCGGGCATTCACCTGCTCGACGAATTCCGGCGGTACTCGCTTGCGGGCACGCACGGGCACATGCGCGACGGCATCCTGAAGCTGCGCACGCGCGACAACAAGGACCTCTCCAGCATCAACGATGCCGCGATGCACTGGATGCAGGACCAGTTCAACCAGGGCCAGAAGGATGCGAAGGTGCACATGCTGCCGCCGAACATGGAGGTGCAGGAGCTCACAAACATCAACTACGGTAGTGATCTGCAGTTCTTCCAGGAGGACTTTTTGACCTCAGTCTACGCCTTCTTCGACCTTCCGCGCGTCAAGGACGTTGGCACGTCGCAGGCGAGCGCCGCCGGCAACGACGCGATGACGCGGCAGCAGTACCTCAACGTGCTACACCTCTGCCGGCACCTCGAGCACGTCGCCGAGGCCGCCTACGCTGTCAGCTTCCACCTCGACATGCACGACGTGACCTTCACGATCACGCCCCAGAACCGCCTCGAGATCAACTCCGCCGCCGACGTGAAGGCGCTGTGCGACGCAGATGTTTTTCCGGTACATCAGCGCAGCAAGCTGCAGAAGCTGTACCATTTGGATAATGAGTAGGGTAGATTTGATTTTTTGATACAACACGTGTCTCTTTATTTCTCAGTAAACAATTACAACGCAACTGTTTTATAACGTCTCTTCGACAGGCTTCTAAGTGTGTCGTTCAAACCATGGAAGCCCACATCAGATTGAGTAACGCAAAACGCCTCATCTCGATGTCCTCCTGCATCTCCGTATACTCCACCTTCATCTTTCCTAACTCCCACTCCATGTTGGCCAACTTCACAAGCTTCTCTGATGCGTCTTCCTCATTCTCAGGGCTCCCAACCTCCAACAAGTGCTCTTTAAACTGTTGGATCTCCTGAATCATCGTCTCGTATTGGGCGGTCATCTCAACGAACAACACATCCCTGCTATCTATATCCCGGGCCATGTCCCTCCACAACACATTAAAGTGGAGCTTCTGTACAAGGGTTTCGGTCTCCCCTGCAACTGTGGGTGGATCCATGGGCGGCGTCTTGGAGCGTGGCGTGACGCGGAACCGTGGCAGATGCACAAGATTTCAATTCTTCCAAGCTTTTATAAGCACTTACATTCTATTTCCGGAATCTATTTCCGGAAATCTCGTAACACTTGCATTCTATTTCCGGAATCTATTTCCGGAAATCTCGTAACACTTGCATTCTATTTCCGGAATCTATTTCCGGCAATCTCGTAACACTTGCATTCTATTTCCGGAATCTATTTCCGGTCACTGCGCGTTGCTCCCCTATAAAACCCCGGCGCGGCGCTGCCACGCACATCCAACCACGCCCACGCCTGATGGCACGCACCAAGCAGACTGCCCGCAAGTCGACCGGCGGCAAGGGGCCACGCCAGCAGTTGTCGATCAAGGCCGCCAAAATGTCTGGCCCCGCCAATCCTTTCAAGAAGCCCAGGAAGCCCCACCGCTACAGGCCGGGCACCGTCGCCCTGCGTGAGATTCGTCGCTACCAGAAGTCGACAGAATGTCTCCTCCGCAGGTTGCCCTTCCAGCGCCTCGTACGTGAGATTGCGCAGGAAGTGAAGTCCGATTTGCGCTTCCAGTCGTTCGCCCTCGCGGCCATGCAGGAGGCGTGCGAGGCACACCTCGTCTCTCTTTTTGAGGACACGAACCTCTGCGCCATCCACGCGAAGCGTGTCACCATCTTTCCCAAAGATATGCAGCTTGCGCGCCGCATCCGTGGCGAGGCGCCGCGTTAATCATTGATTGAGCTTGCCACACATGTATCGTACCGCATTTAGTAAATCCAGGTACCTCAGTGCGCCTCCGTGTCCTGTGCGAGCTGACACTTGACGACCGTGTCGATAACGTGTGCGACTTGAAATGTGTGCTGTTCGCGGAAGCGCTTGGTGGCGTCGGCGATCGTGTGGTTCCAGATGTCGACGACGCCGCACCAGCAGCGTTGGCGGATGGTCTCGTGCTGGAACGCGGCGACGTAGAGCTGGAGCACCTGCGGGAGGGTGATGGTCATGCGGCGGGTGCTGTTGATGCCGAGGAGGCACGTGCTGCGGAAGGTGATGAGCTCGGGGATGGCGGCGGTGCACACGCGCATGCTGCGGATGACGCGGAGCACGGCGTCGGCGTCGATCTGCTGGATGGGCACGGGCGAGACGCGGGCGAGTACGTCGGCGGTGAGGTGGCGGCTGTACGTGTGTGCCGGGACGGGGTCGACCTGGACGTGGATGAAGTAGAGGAGGAGCTGCAGGTGCTTGCTCATGGTGATGACGAAGCGCTGCTGTGTGAGCCAGTGCTGGAACCCCTGCGTTGCGTTGTTGTGGGCGCTGGCGGTGCGCACGGCGTCGCGCAGACGCACGCGCGCGCTGGACGCAGGGGGGGGTCCGGTCAAGGCGGCGTCCTCCGTCTGGAGCACTGTGCGCATGTCCGTGTCGAAGATGGGCGCGCGGTGGAGCTGAGACATGACGAGGAGCGTGGTCTCGGTGACGGCGGACTCGTCGACCGCGGTGTCGTTGTAGTCGGCGAGTGCGCGGAGGCAGCGGAACTCGAGGTCGCGGAGTGTGGGGGGCGTGGCTTTCGGAGTCGCCCCGTGTGTGTCTGGAGTTTCCAGTGGCTGTGCGAAGAGGCGCTCGAGCATCTTGCTCGCGGCGAGTGTGCCTGGCATGATGAAGAGGAGCGCGCGCAGGGTGAGTGCCGTCGTGACGGGGAGCTGCTCGTTGAGCCCCGCCTTGACGAGCGCGGCCTGCATGCGCTGCACGTTGCGGTCGTGCGAGGCGTCTTTCGGGTCGTCCTCGTTGATCTGTGGCTTGAGGTAGTTGATGATGGTCTGCCAGTCGGACGTGGCGTAGAAGAGCTTGTCGACCTCGAGCTGCTCGCCGTACGCGGTCAGCGTCTCCGCCTCGCGCTCGAGCGTCGCGGAGAGCTCGTACGCGCCGGAGCCGTCGTGGATGGCGTCCCAGTCAATGATGATGTCGTCGATGTCGTGCTGTGCGCAGTACGCCTCGACCAGCTCGCGTTTCTGCCGGACCTTGCCAAAGAGCAGGAGGATGATGTGCACGCTGTGTGCGTGCAGGGGGTCGATGTTGAGCTTGCGACACATGAGCGCGAACTTGAGGAGCGTGTGCTTGTGCACGAACTGCTTGATTTGGTCCTCCTGCTGGAAGCCGCGCCTGAACTGCACGACGCGGCGGCGCGTGCGGCCGACCGGGGTGTGCATCTGGCGCAGCTGCTGGAGGGCATCTGCGGAGGCCCCGAACGCGGCGCAGTCGGAGGCGGACAGGGCAGCGGACGGGGGCGGCTGCATGCGTGCACGGGGAGGGGCGGAAATAGAGGCGGTGGGTAGCAGTGATGTATTGCTGCGTTATTTATTACGTGAATATTGATGATTGATGTCAGTTGAAATTTGGTGACGAGATCTGTAAGCATTGTGTGAGTTGTGATTTCAATTGGTTTGTCGCCACAAGCGCGTCGATATAAGTTACCTCAGCCTACCGCATGCAGCTCATCGACGCCAGCCGTCTGGTGCTCGCCGGCGCGACTCTCGCGCTCCTCGCGGCGTACGCGGTGCCGCCTTTCGTGCCCGAGGCAACGAAGAAAATTGCGCTCATGGCATACGCAGTGACGCTCGCGGTCGGCGTCGTGGTGCGCGCGAAGTGGCTCGACTCGGGCGCGCTCGGGATCGCCGGGCTCACCCCGCTCCGAGGAGTGGGCGGCGTGGGGGTGGTGGTGGTGGAACCCACGGACAGCGAGAGCGACGCAGAGCCCGTCGAACTCGTGCTCTTTGCGACCACCTTTGCGTGGCTGCTGCTGCTCGTGGCCACGGAGGCGGTTGGAAGGGGAAAGACGTAGGGTGTTGTATGTGTTGTTTATTTTCACGAAATACTGTGTGTGAATATTTTCAACGTGAGTGTATAAAGAGTATGCAATCCTTATGACGAGGCGTATGCCGCACTGCTCATGGGGTCGTACATGTTCGACCACAAAGTGCCCATTGAGCACTTGGGTTCGGTCTGCATGCTCCCTTCGCATTTGTCTCCAAATACATCCATGTTCTCGGCGATCTTGAGGTTGTTTTGTGCTTTGTTGACCTCCGTGACGACCACGAACACCCAGAAGGCGAACACATAGAGGTTGATCTGGCGGATACCGTGGACCAACTGCTTCCATGTCACATCCTTCTTCACGTTGTCTCTGATCAAATCAATGTCCTTCCTCAACGTGTCATTGCCTGTGAGCATCAAAGTAAGCATGAGGGCGGTGTTGACGCTGTGCACGATGAAGAATAACATGACCGGCGTGATGCGCTTATGGCGATCGACGTCCATGCGCACGTCCATGAAGTTGTAGGTGATCACAATGAGGGAGAGCTCGACGATGAAAAGCACGGTCTGCACGAGGAGGAGCGTATAGTGAATTGCATATTGTGCCTCGAGATTCTTGCCAAAGGATTGCGTGATCGTGTTCACGTTGCGGAGCTTGGCCATGAAGGCGTCCATGAGGCAGAAGATGAACAGAAGGGTGAACACGAGCGTGAGGTCCATGTCCATCGCGAAGCCCGTGTCGAAGAGGAAGAGCGCGAGCACGCTGAACGGCAGGACCCAGAGCTGTGCGACGTAGAAGCGGCTGGACTCGAACTTGACGTTGTTGTAATTATTGTCGGTGATGTCCACCAGTGCCTCCTTGAGGTCGACGTCCACCTGCGTCAAGGAGTTCTGGGTGCCGTAGCGTCCGGCATCGCCCATCTGCACGTATGCACGGGTCTTGATCTTGGTGCCGGCGAAGTTGCTGACGTCGATGGCCATGGGGGCCCCGGGCTGTGTGGGGGGCCCAGGCACTTTGATGGGCTCGGGCATGGGGGCGGCGAACCCGATCTTTGCTGTTGCTTCTTCAGAATCCTCATTTTTCATCACCGTATTCAAGTCCGCCGCGTCTTTCCGTGTCGACCACAGTGTCCACGCGACCGCAAAGAAGACGTACACGAACGAGCCGTTGGGCATGATGAGCGAGCCGCTCTCGCTCATGCTGCTGCCGTACATTCCGAAGCGGGCCAGGAAGAAGATTAAGATCACGACGCCAATCACCGCCATATTGTAGTTTCCGTAGATAAGTACGCCGTTTTCACCACACCAAAAGCGCCTCGTGTCCATCGCGTACACGATGAAGAGCACGAGCCACGCGCCCCAGACGAGTACGACCGCGTTGTGCGTGGAGGCGATACTGTACGACGCCGGGTCGTTGCGGATGACCTTGAGACCGTCGAACGTCTCGTACTTGCAGGTATCTTCGCTTTTGAGGTGGATGGCGGCGTTAGTGTCGTCGATCCTCTGCATCTTGACAAAGTTCGCAATGAGGTTGGAGCCACTAAAATTGTAGCCTTTGGATACCATTGCGCTTTTGAAATCTGCCTCGTCTGAATGCTCACACGGTTTGTCCTGCCACGGCATCATGCCACAGAAGACCCAGTTCTTTTTCTCGCCCCACACGCGGCAGTCGTTGGTGACCGGCATGTTCACGTTCATCTTGGCCGGGCGTGCCGTCGGGTGCATCCACGCGTCGGACGTGATGTAGTGGTGGTCGTAGGGGTGCTGAATGCTGTCACTCACGATGTGCGTGGTCGTTGTGAGCGTGTACGGTGTTGGCATGGACCGAAACGTCAGCCAGCATGTAAATATGAAGCTTGTTATGATACCAATCCCTCGCCAAAGTTTGAGGTAGTCCATACTGTTTGCGTATACGTCGCTGTTAAATATTCGGTGTGGCATAAAACACCCGCGGTCAGCGGCGGCCTCACGCATTTCCGGCGACGTCATGCAAAACAAGGCGCCAGCACGGAAAAAGGGGCGACGTGAGCACGAGGAGGGCGACGACGACGAGCGCGGCGATCTGGAGGCCGTGCGCGGAGAGCATGACGGGCGTGGACGGCTGCAGTGTGAAGATGACGACGTACCCCGACGCGCTGTGGTCGGACGCGTGCACGGCGACGTCGAGTGCCGGAAACTGCTCGGTGACGAGTGCGATGATGGTGTGCGGGACGCACGAGCAGTCGGTGAGGATGAGCGTGTAGTCGTCGCGGACGAGGAGCGACCCCGGCTTGTCGTCGACGCCGAGGATCGTGGCGACCGTGCGCCGCACGTCGCGCACCGACGCGGGCATGCCGGCGGCCGGGCGGCTTCATATACGCTGGGCGGGACACAAGACGTTGTTGCGTGGTGTTTGTGTGCTATTTTGGCTGGTGTGGGTCGGTGGCGATCCGACTGTAGAGAGGGGTATCTTTTGAAATCCCGCGTTTTCTGGGTCTGGACGGGCGCGGTATAAACGAGGACGTGAAAATGGGCATGTCGCTGCTGACGCGGGATGAGATTGCTTTGCTGGGCAATGTTGCAGCTTTCCAGACGGACGCTAGTGCAGAGGAAGGACATGCTGGTGGATCGCCTGTAAAAGAGGAAACCGAGGAAGCAATACAAGCACGCGAACAAAAGGACAAGGATCTGCGCATCGCCCTGTGCATCGCGGGCTACGCCGGGCTGCCGACGCGCGACCGGCACGGCAACGTGGTGCCCGAGGTGTGGACGCAGCACGGGCGGACGGAGGAGGTGAGCACGCAGCTGATCGACGTGGCGACGGTGCGCGGGCTGCTGCAGGAACAGCTCAGGGCGCACATGGACGCGCGGCGCGAGATGCTGCTGGACCTCGACGACCCCGCCGTGGTGGCCAAGTGGGTGATCGACTTTACGACCAAGTGGGAGCTTGAGTATCGTAAGAAAGTGGAGTCCAAGTGGGACGTCTCGCAGACGATCCTGACGGCGATGGCGGACACGGTGGACGAGGTCAGGGAGGTGTTTGACGCGACGAGCGCAGGCGTGACGATGGCGACGATGCGAGATGCGGTGGAGAACATGTATAAAAAACACAAAGATAAAAAGGAAAAAATGTACCAGTCCAAGCACGACGCGCTCGTGCGCGCGCTCTTCCGCAGCGAGCACGTCGGCCCCTTCCTCGCGCGCATCGCCGGCAAGATCCTGCAGAAGCGGCTCGTGTGCAACAAGGCGGGCATGTACTCGGCGCGCGTGCAGCGCAACGACGTGACCCGCGAGCGCGACGATGCGATCGAGGCGTTGGTGCAGGCGCACTTTGACGACAGTCCGATTTTCAGTGCTCTGAAAAAAGAGTTTGACTTGGATACGAAACGACCAGAATACAATCAACTGCATAAACAATGCCTGGACCACACACAGGTTGAATCGAGCACGCGTTAGAGTCCGTCTGACTTGATATGCGTGAATCTGTGCAGGGGCATATATAGGATATGCGCGTTGTTGATATCGATGTCCGCTGGTATGAACGAAGGAGGGCCTCTTGAAACGCGAGCCATGGCCAATCCCATGTACCTCCACACCGGCGACCCCGGCCTCGGCGGCGGCGGCACGTACAGTGGGACCAACACGCAGCCGACGCTCCAGCAGTACGAGAACATATTCGGCCCCGCGGCGCGCGACATCAAGCTCGACCAGCAGCGCCACAAGCGGCACCAGAGGTGGCATTTACCTGACGCCCTCAAGGGCTCGAATCAGTACCTCACAGACCGCATTGACGGCCTGATCACTGACGCGACCAACTCCCCCTTTACCCGAAACATCCTCCCCTATGTGTACCTCGAGAACCCCGACCAGAAGCTCAAGTGGAACGTGTACTCGTTTGACGAGGGCATCGCGTCGCGCGTGCCGTACGAGGCCGCTGCGCGCGTGCTCCCGCAGACGAAGCGCTCCTTTGCTGGCTACACGGTGCGCCAGGGTCTCGCGATCGCCATGGAGCACAACTTCATGGTGTCCGCGGCCGGGCGCGAGAACTTCAAGAACCAGCTCACGCAGCTCGTCGGCTCGATCCAGCTCACGAACGACCTCGACGTGCACGTGGCGCTGCTCTCGGCGCCGTCGTACCAGCGGCATATGAACGATAAGTACTACGACACGTCCAAGACGACCTCGCAGGCGTGCCGGCAGTACGTCGACCTCTTTGGGATCATGCAGAAGGTCCCGAACGCGCTCGACATCCTGATCGAGGACGCCAAGAACCACCTCAAAACGTGGGGCAGCGCGCCGCCCTCGTTCCTGATGTGCAACGGCGCCCTCACCACGCAGCTCACGATGCTCCCGGAGAAGACCAACTACCTCACCAACGGCCCCGACGGCGCGCGCCGCCTCGCGCAGGGCCCGGACCTCCCCTCGTACCGCGGGCTCAGCATCATCAACACGCGCAAGTTCTCCATGGACGCCGGCACCGCGCCGCGCGATTTGCTGCGTCGCCGCGTGCGCGTGGCGGAATACTACCGCATTCCGTACAAACCCGGTGTTGAAAAGTGCTCGTATGAGTTCTACGACCAGTCACGCGACACAATGTTTAAGTTGTCATACGAAAAATTGTTGAAGATGGCAGGTTGGGTGGATAAGAAACAATCAGAACAACAAGATTCAGATAATCCGTCACAAACACAACAACAAGAGTTAAAGAATCCGGAACAAGCAGCACAACCAAATTCAGAGAAAACAACAGCGCAAGATCAGAGGTATGACATTCTCATTTTGCGCCCCAACATCGAGCACGAGATGCTCGGGGTGATTATGGGTCGCGGTGGCACGCAGGAGCTCGGTGCGACGTTTTGGGGCCAGACGGAGCTCTCGTGCTACGACGACGCGCAGCACGGTATTTGGGGCATGAGCTACAAGTATCATGAGCGCGCGATTGTCACGAATGAGCGCAACCTTATCCGCGTGTACGACGTGGCGTTTGACGGGTACAACGGCGGCATGGACCAGCGGTATGTGAATTGGCATGATCCCGACAGTATTCAAGCGTTCAAAGATGCAACGTGGGAGCGAACACGTCCGTACAATGGTCCCAGTATGTTGGTGATGGCGTTGCCCGTTGATGATGATTTTTCGGATAAGACATGGCCGAATCCCATTGTCTATCATCCATCCGTTGAGGGGAATGCATCTGTAAGCCCAGAAAAGGACAATGCACCCTCTGATGTTGCGCATCACATGATATTTCATGAAGATTGTACTGATGCTTGTTGTAGCGATGCTCAAATTAAGGATTTTGCAGGTTACATGCAACGACTCGGTATGCAGCACTGGGTCACCATCGACCAGTGCAACCGGCCCGCCGGCGACTGCTGCATTGGCAACGAGACGTCGACGAGCATCTACGCGTTCGAGGGCACGATGGGCACGTACGACGATCAGGGGCATCTTTTGCACAAGATCCAGGGTTCGGGGCACCTCGGCCCGAGCTACGTCGGCGTCGCGAGCGTGCGCGAGGGGCGCGGTGTCATGAACCCGGCTGCAATGCCGACGCTGCACAGGGTGATTTGAGTTTCTTTGTATTGTTTTTGTAGTGTTTATTATAAAAAGAAATGTTTATTCACTTCCCTTTTTCACACACCCGAAGGCCTTTCTTCGTCACTAGATATATCTCGTGGTGCCGATATACCTCCAGTACGTTTTCTATTCCTTTGCTTGCAATCTTGACGAGCTCTTGCACCATTTACAATGTTATCCGCCTTCTGGAATTGTGCCCACTCTCCTTCGGTATCCGGCATAGTCCTGTACTGGTCTAATACCCCTTTTGCTTGATTATAGGTCATGGAATCGTGGAAAGAGTAGATATAGATGGATCTCTTAGCATTTGGACCGGGTCGATTGTTCAGGGCCGTGCTCTGTGCCCCCCCAAACGTGATGACATCGCCATCAGCGAGCCCCGCCTGCGATACCTTCACCCCGTTCACCTGTGTCCCATTCATAGATTGTAGGTCCTGGATGCTCCAGTGTCCTTTATCTGTCCACGAAATACTCGCGTGACAGCGACTGATCATGAGCGATTGCGCAGGTGAATCAAGGACGACACCTGCGGGAACTTCACGCCCGATGACCACTTCATGGCTTGCGTCGAGGGTGATTTTGGCAGGGAGCATGGCACTTACAAGGTCTGAGGGGCCAGTAAAGCGCAGCTCTGGTTTGTTGGACATTCTGTAAATGCGTCACGAGATATTGAAACCTCTTATAGAAATTCGATGTACTCTGTGTGATTTTGTGGTTTGCGTGGATTTGTGGTTTGGGTGAATTTGTGCTTTCGGTGGTGAGGTTGAATAGACTTTTCATAGACTTCAATTCTATTTCCGGAATGCAGTTTCTATTTTGGGTACACGAACTTGACCTATTTCCGGAATGATATTTCTATTTTGGGAAGTGTTGGTTGATTAAAAATTACATTGACCTGGAATTCTATTTAATCTCGCGCCCAAAATCGGAAACTGCGCACGCTGCCCATGGCCACGGTGCCATCCACGAAGCCCGTGAAAAAGGGTCAGTTGGTGCAGGCGACGCTTCGATCGCTGTTTTTGAAGAAGCCACATCAGAAAGCGGATCTCTCGGACGTGACCGGTGCGGCGGTGTCGTCGAGTCTAGAGGGCGAGAACGATTTCGTGGCGCGTGCAGTGGGGGGAGCGGTTGAGACGGGCACTGCACAGGCAGTGAAGACGGAGGAGCGGGCCAAGACTCAAGTGGACTTGGGAAAGTATGGTAAAAGTGTTTCGTTCAAAGAAAAAGCCACAGTCAAGCGGCGCCAAGTCGCTGCTGGGCATTGCGCGCGGAAGAGGTCGTGTCGGTACGTATTGGACGTACCGACGTATGGTGGGCGGCACGTATCGGACGAGGACGATAGAGAGTCTGGGAGCGACGTGGACGAGTCCGAGGGAGAGAGCGACGACAGCTACGAGAGCAGTTTCATCGACGACGGTGGCGACGGAAGTGGCGACGGGGATGGCGATGACGACAGCGGAGACAGTGACGACGCGGACTCTGAAATCAACTCTGCCCGGATCGCAAGTGATGATGACGCGAGCGACGATGAAGGCAGCGACGATGACGCCAGCGATCAAGACTCCGAAAGTGAGTGTGGCTGAGATTCAAAACTACGTGCTAAATGTATTCGAGTGGAATGCTCTTCAGAATGAAGCAAGAGACCAATTGCTTTCTTGTAAAAAAGACGCCGACAAGCTGAAAACGAGGGGCACGTGGACGTTTTCGAGTTTGGCGCGTGCGTTGATTACGAAGAATGCGCTGTCATACGCGATCGTTACATACTAGTTTGATATCTTTGTATATGAGATTCTGTCTATCCGTCTCTGTCTGATATATAAAACACGCGTGGACGTGCGGCATGCCGTTCCTGTCGTTACAGGATGACCAGTATCCCCATTTGGTTTTTATAAACGACCATCAACCGTATGCGTGGGATGCCGGTTTTCTGTACTCGCTTTGGATGCGGAGCGCGCTGGTGCGTGTCAGTAGTCGCGGCGTGCAGTCGGTGTACGGCACGCCGCGGGTGGACGCTTTGGAGGCTGGTCATTGGCACCGGGCCCATTGTCTGCCGACGAAGGAAGCGCTGTGCAACTTCAACGCGACTGAGTTGGGGGTGTCGACCAACATGCTACTGTTCCCCACTGGCGTCGTGGACGTTCCCGACGACTTTTACGAACTGACCACGCACGGACACGCGTTCTTGCAGTATTTCGACAACAATTCGCCGTGCACGTACGCGGCGAGTAACCGCGAGATTGTCGAGCACGACACGCGGTACGAGGTCTCGCTGTGTGACCTGCTCAACGCGAACCTCGATTTTGTAGTAACGCGCGACCGCGTGTTTTGGCGCCAAGACGTCACGACAACCGCAGAGTACGTGCTGTTTAGTGTCCTCGGCATCATGCTGGTGAGCCAGCTGACGAGCAACATCATGCACATCATGAACCGCGGCGCTCCCGCCAAAGAGGTGTGTGTGAAGCGTGGTGGCGAAGACGCGGCTGTAAAAAATCAGGACCCACCTGTTTCAAAGCAACACCCCGCACTGTACGCCGTGTTCCTCTTTGCGACCTCGTTGTTCCTGACGGTGCGCACGTGGACGCATGTGGTGAAGTATGTAGTAACGCGCGAGGACTATGCAGCTGCGCTGACGCTCACTGTCTTCACGTGGACGCAGTATACACAACACTACGCGTCTGTGGCATGGACTGGCCTGCGTGCGCTGCAGGCGTGGCTGAAGCGGGACGACCGCGGGTGGGGCGCGTACACGGCAGTTCCGAATGGGTTTGATGGGGATTACGCGGAGAGGGATGGCATGCAGAAAATCAGCGCTGGCGACGGCGGTGAACTGGATTCAACTGACCGCAGCTTCAGCATGCTGATTGCGCTTCTGCTCCTGCTCATTCTGCAGGTGTACTTCACAACGGACACGCCGTACGGGACGGTGATGGTCACGCTCTTTCTCGCGCGCTCGTGCCACAAGATCCTGCAGCGCGCGTCGCTTCGCGGGGCGGTTGGAGGGAGCCCCAAGGTACCGGACACTGAGAACCCATTTTTTATTTCACATTTTGTACAATCAGAGAGTGTTCTATACGAACGCGCGCGAATACTCTTTGCGCTCTGGTGCACGCTGCTCGACCTTTTCACGGCGGTCGTGCTCGTGCAAGGACTGGCGCTTGTGCAGACGGACATGGTACAGAAGCAAGTTCACGTGCTCGCGGTCGTCGTGGTCGCGGTTGTGATTGCCATGTCCATGGTGCGGCTCGAGGCGGCGTTGAAGGCGGGCGACTGACCGTGTGTCACTATATAAGTATCAATGAACTGATTCTTGTATTCGACCCCAGTCACCGATTGGCATAGACAGAAATGCCCCGCACCAAGCAGACTGCGCGCAAGTCCACCGGCGGCAAGGGTCCCCGCAGGGGGCTGGAAGGGAATCAAATAGTATTTCTTAAGCCTAACTCTGATACCGTCGAGATGCGCTCAAATGCCGCGAAGACAATTTCTGATGAGAGGCACCAGGCGGCCGTCAAGAGGCGCGAGCAGGCCGCCAAAAAGCGAACTTGGGGCCACCAAGAAGCGCCAGAAGGAGGGGCCGCCAAGAATCACCAGAAGACCACCCGGAATTCCGGTGACGAAGGTGGTGCATCTGCCAATCAGGCGGCCCGCCTGACGGCCCCCACCACAGGTGATGTGAAAAAAAACAAGCGTAGGAAATTCGTCCCACTCGGCAAAGGCTATGATGAAGGCGACACGGACGAGTCGTCCGACGAGGCCGCCGAGAAGAAGCGCCAGAGGGCCGCCCGGAAGAAGCGCCAGAGGGCCGCCCAGAAGCGCCAGAAGGCCGCCCGGAAGAAGCGCCAGAGGGCCGCCCAGAAGCCCGATGACGCAGGTGGTGCATCTGTCGAGCAGGCGGTCCTCTCGGAGAGCGAATCCGATCAAGATAAAGCATTCATCCCGGCTGCGACTGACGTTGAAGTCTACAATGCATATGGCCTGCCAGTTGGCCCCAGGTCAGAAGTCTGGGAGATGAACAAGAGGCGTTGGTATAAGGTCTGGGCCGCAAATTACCAAAAAAGGGCTTAGGAAAAGCTGATTGACCAGTGAATGTTTCAATAAACAATATCAAAACAACTTCGTTTTTCTTGCATGTACATGCTTCACGCGCGATCTGTGCGGTCGTCACACGCGAGCATGGAAGCCGAGCTTGAGCAGGGTCTCACGCGGCATCTGCCGGAAGAAGAACTTGAACTTGTTCTCGATGTCTGTGACGTGTTTCGACTTGTAGTGGAAGATCGTCTCGAGGAGGTTCTCGGTGGGGAGTAGGTAGGTGAGCTGTGAAACGCATGGAATGACCTGGATGTTGTAGATGCGCACGCCGGAGCGCATGAGGTACACGAGGCCGACAATGTACATACGGATTTCCAAAGGCTTGATGTTCTTCACCCACTCCCATTGGCACGTGTTGAGGACGTGCGAAATACTGTCTTTGACTTTTCCGATGACGACTCTCCGCAGATCTGCGTTGAAATCACACATGAGCTTGTTCTGGTGCGTAAACTCCGTCTGGAGCTCCTCGATTAGGTGAATCACGTTGCATGGTGTAGTGGCGTCGCGTTGCTGGAGTGTGACCGTGATGCCATGTGATATGCGGTGCGCGCGGCGACGTAGTTCAATGTCGAATGCGGACCGCGCCTGCTTCGAGAGGAGAATCTGAGTGACGATGTCCTCGATTTGCTCGGGGGTAATGGACCGCCGGGCCGGGCGGTTGGACGAGCAGAAGATGTAGGGCGCGACGCGGTCGGAGTAATCCTCCTGTTTTATGTTGCTGTTTGTGAGACAGAGACCGCTGTAGAGACACACGGTGGCGTCGTTGCTCTGTATGGTAGGACAGTGCTTGATGGAGCAGATGTGGATGGCGCCGCACAATGTGCACCCGAGAATGCCCATGTCGATCTTCTCCCACTGGCATTTGTGGAGCGTGCGCATGTTTGGGGTGAGTGCAAACGGGCTGCGGAGGGCGTGCCACAGCAGTGCATCGTTGCGTATGGCGTGCTGGTCGCGAGGGTCGGGTGCGTGTGGTTCTGTGGTATGTGCGTCTTGCGTGATATCGTCGAATACTGCGCTTTGTGGTTGTACGTGCTCACTGTTGGTTGTGGTAGTGACATTCGGCCTGACTGAACCCCGTTGGCCTCCGACACTCATTAACATTACTTGCGCGACCACTGCGTCCGCCGACGTTACCAAAAAAATATAGACGAGGTGATACGACACGGTAGTTATGGTATGGTGCAATGCTCGCATTTGACATCGAGACCACGGGCCTCAAACCAGACCGACACGAGATTACGATCGTGTGCACTGAAGATTTTGTTACAGGAAAGAGGACGGCGTACGAGTTTGGCCGTTTGAAGGCCGCAGGGGACGTGGACGGCTATGAAAAAGCGAAACAGGAGATGCTGCAGGAACTGACCGCGGCAACCACTCTCTGTGCCTTCAACGGACTCGCGTTTGACATTAATTTCATCCATAAATTCTTTTCTGTGGACAACGCTGTGGTGGCTGAGTGGAAGCGCAAGCTTTCGGATATCTTTGTGCATTGCAAAAATGCATACATGCACACGTTTTCGCTCAACCTGCTGTGCGAAAAAAACAACGTGCCTGTAAAGATATCGAGTGGACTCCAGGCAATCCAGTGGGCGCGAGAGCACAATTGGGACTGTCTACTTGAGTACTGCACTGCCGATGTAGCCATTCTCAATAACCTGTACCGCAAACGCTATCTGCTAAACCCGCGCAACAACGCAATGATGGACCTCAAGTTTATTGCCAAGGAGCCGCTGTATGCGAGTGACCCCCGGCCCCTCGCAACAGCGCACGCCAGCGTGGACGCGTTTGGGGTCTCGGTTGCGCCGTTGAAACCGCTCGCGGACGCGTGGGACGCGAGCTACTCGCATGGGGCCTCAGATCCGACTACACGGACGCCTGCTGCTCAGACAGATCCGGGTCCTGGTGCGGGTAAATGTCCGGGGCATGCGGAGACACATACTCGTCAGCGCATGAATTTGACGGCGAGTTGAGTCCGTGCGCTGAGTTGCATAGATTGATGGCATCGATGTAACAGTACTGTAGTGTGCGCATGGCGAGAAATATTGCAACGATAATGAGGCGCGTCGTGGCGAGCCAGCTGACCTCGTACGGGGAGAGTTCGTCGAGCAGCAACTCGCCCTGCGCCGTCGAGCATATGACAAGCACGATATCGAGCACGTTTTGCGTCTGCAGGGAGATCATCAGGACGTAGATGCTCATGAATTTGAGAATGGGTTCGACGAGCAGGACCAGGACGAACGATCTCGTGTCAAACTGGCCAAATGTGTGGTCCCATCGCTCAAACGGCGTGGCCCACATGACGGGTACGACGCACATACAACACACAGGAAACGCTTCCGTAGCCATTTCAACGCAGTGGCGGTTGTTTTCCCCGAAGCAAAGTCCACTGACCCATGCGCAGCCCACGACGATTGGCACGACGACGCCCGTGAGCACGTCCTGAAACTCGTGGAGCACCCATCCTCTGGCGGCCAGGTCGATGTACGTGAGCACGAGTACGCATACAAACATGCAGGCGAAGAGGACGACGAGGGTCGTGAGCCGCGTAAAGTGCAGGCTGCGGATCAGGAAACCCAGCACGACACCGGTGCTCGTGTGGAAGAAGATGGCGGTCGCGGTGTAGTTGAAACAGAAGACCGTGACGTAGAGCATGAAGCCGACAACGTACACGCGCATCACGTGGTGGGAGAGCGCGCCCCGGTCTGCGAAAATAACCACCTGCTGTGCGACGAGGCCCTGGCTCACCTGACTTGCGGCCTCTCCGTGCATGCTTTGCGTGTCGTCGGTGGAAAGATACACATTGCTGTAGGGCCCGGCGATGTGCATGATTTCAAACATCCACTTGCACGTGAAGTAGAGCCACAGGATACAGCCAACCAGAAAGACCTGGAGCGACGATATGAGGATGCGCGTGTCGAGGTCGTGTAGCACGGGGTTGCTGAGCACGATGGCGCGCTGCACCCACGCCAGACACCCGAAGACGACGAGTCGCGTGAGAAAGGCGGTGAAGCGACGCATTGTGTGTCCGTGTGTGTTGTCAAATAGCTTGTGTGTAGATTGCGTCGTTTTGAGTGTGTGCAATTAGAAATGAATACATACAATTTGAAAAGATTTTTAGCGAGCGCGGATTGATATAAGTTCCCTGCCATGTTGTAAAATGCGGGACCTTTCCATCTGCTCTCCTCATATCTACTACGACAAGGCGATGCAGGAGTTTATCCGTCGCAGGTGCAAAGACGAGGACAAGCAGTGGATCTATAACATGATTGACCGCAGTGAGCCGTGCAACGACAATGAGATCGTGTACCTGGAGGAGGACGAGTGGCTCTTGTGCAAGGACATCCACCAGGGCACGGACTTCCGGATGCTCATTCTCTTCCGCGACCGGTCGCTGCGGACGCTGCGCGATTTGCGCGCCGAGCACATCCCCTTGTTGAGAGATGTCGATCGCAAGGTGCGCGAGTGGCTAAACAAAACCGTGTCTGTGGTGCAGGTTCCGAAGTATGAAATCTACTTCCACTACATGCCGAGCGTGTACCAACTACACGCCCACGTGTGCATGCCGGGGGCGTATTACAACTCCATGCGCAGCCACGGGTTGCAGCACGTCGTGCGCAACCTCGCGCAGGACTCGCTGTGGTACCACAACGCACTGATCATGTTCAGCGTCAACAAGACCATCCGCCAGATGCACCTCTACCGCGTGCTCAACGCCGACACGTTTCTGGCCGTGCAGCACGTGGCGCCCGGTGAATCAAAAGTGGGGGCGCGCGCCGCGGCGAAGCCATGGGCGCGACTGGAAGATATGCAGTGCACGGACAATTGCGCCTGGACAGACCAGGACATAGTTGGCGTGGTAGAAATGCAGGTGAAACCGCATGAACGTCGAAACACGACTATATAAGCCATGCACATGCCAGATATTCATGGCGTCGTCTTACAATCCTCCCGGTCTGCCGGGCCTCGCGGGCTCGACTGGCACGCGCGTCGATTCGGCTGCCAAGCACATTATGGCATGCAAGGTCGACAGCAACATGCTCGCCGGATGGTGTAGTGACCTTCAGAACGCCTCCAATCACATGCACATTCACAAGCACAAGTACTGCATGACGCGCGACGAACTGGTGTTGAACACCAATATGGCGCTCAACGAAAATTCGTCCATGATGAGAAGGGGGGCCGCGTATCCTTCAGTGGTGACGACGCTCGGGGACTGTTCGGATGTATGCAAAAACGTTATTACGATTTTGTATCATAATGCTGAGACTGGAAGCACTTTTCTGTATATGAAAACCGAGGGGGTTGAGGATCTGACTAACAAACTAAATAATTCTACCGAACAACAGCAAATCAAAAATTTGCCATTTTTCATGGCGCAGGGATACGCCCTCGGTGTGGCTTATGCAAGCGCGCTCTCAGGGGATACGGTGGGCTCCGTCTTGATCGGGGGGATGTGCACGGTTATGAATGGCGCGTTTGATTGTCGTGCAGGCCAGATGCTGCAGTGGTACTTTGAGTTTGAAGAAGACATGTTTTATTCGTCGAATCAAACAGGTATCATGGCCGGTACCAGAAAGGACATCATACCGGAAAATACTTGGCACGCAATCATTGAAAACGGTGACACTCCAACAGAATTGAATAGAACATTGAACCTGCTCAAATTGCACGAACGCCGTCAGAAGTCAAAAACAGAGGAATCGCGCAAACGATTTCATGATCGCGGTCTCAAGGGTGCCACTGACGGATACCCGCGCGGCAAATCTAGTTGCAAAAGCAACATGGCATTCCCAAAGCCGTACATGCTGCGGGAGGACGGCACCGACCACTACGGCGACAAGATCCGCATCTTTGCCAAGTGCATCACGGGTGCGCGCAAGCACGAGATGGTGGATATCATGCTGATGACGCAGAGTTTGTGAGTTTATTGGTTGTTTTGAATAAATTGTGATTGTATTTGAGTATATTTGAGTGGATTTGGTTCTTGTCTTGATGTTCTGGGTGGTCACGGACCGTCGTCCTCGTCCGTGCGCACCCAGAGCGCGACCGTGACGACGGTGTAGATGACGAGCGCGTGCAGGACGCCCGTGTCGATGAGCTCCTGAATGACGTTGTCCCACCAGAGGCACATGCTGGCGTGGGTCGCGAAGCGGGTCAGCGCCGGTGCGATATGGCTGGGGTCGAGCACGGCGATCGTTGCGAGCGTTGCAATTGTTGCGGGGATGGTGCGGCGCGGGGCGACGGCACGCCTTGGTCCATTGGGGTGCCGGCGGCCTCCCGCAGTGGATCCTCCCAGTGCATTGGAAAAGCGCGCCCTGTGCACGGCGAGCGCGCCTTTTTCAGGCGAGGCACGCCACTGGACGGGATGCGTTGGCATGAAGCAGGTGTGCGAGGGCGTCCCTGTGGGCTTTGATACAGAAGTGGCAGTCGGTCTGGTCAGGTTCGGTGTCGACCGTCTGCAGGCGCATGACGTCTGCCGCGCTGGCGCGCACGATGCGCATGTGCAGTTGCCAGCGCTTCTTCCACCCCGCGAGTTCGCCGCGCGGGCGGGCAGAGAAAGAACCAACAGCCACGCGCAGCACGATGGCCGTGCGCGCGTGTTCCGTGTGTATGTGGTGTGCCGCCGCGACCGGGGTGGGTTCGTGTGCGTGCGCGCGAGCGAGCATGTATGGTCCTTACCATGGTCTTATATCGGGTCACCGACGGTGGTCCCAAAAAAAATCAAATTAGTAGGCTAAAAAATAGTATGGAAATTATAGAGAGGTGTGTTTAGAGTTTTAGACCTCCTTGGTATAAGCATTTACTGTTGAGAGTTGACCTCCGACTGCATATGCACTTTCAAAACCTCAGCTCCTTTTTCGACCCCGTTGGTATAGGCATGTACTACTGAAGGTTTTGAAGGCTATTCGTGCTTGTTCCGTTTTCCCGCCCTTTCGCCCGTGCGCTTGAAAAAGTAACGCGGCTGTTGCGTGCCCGAGACGAAGGTTTGCTGCACCGGAGCCGTGAGCTTGTCTTGGAACGTATTGAGACCCACCGTCTCTGCATGCTCTTGCTGTTTAATCTGTTGCCACTCCCGCCATGTGAACCACAGGCGCGTGCACGCCAGGAGCGCGAGGGACGCCAGGTTGGCGGTGTAGAGCCCGGGCAGGTGCAGCCACGACACGAGGTGCACCGCGACGAAGCCGCCGGCCGGGACGCCGAGCACGTGCACGCAGAGGTACACGACGGCCTCCGGCGGTCTGCGCAGTCGCCGGAAGCGCGTCCAGAGCGCCTCCATGACGAAGTGTTCGGTCATCAGGGCCGCGACGCCAGCGACGGCGAGCACAGTGTGTAGCACGTCGCACACGACGCGCGTGCAGCGCTCGTTGGCCCGCGCGGCGGCCGTCTGGTCCTCCGCGTGGAACAGCAGGAACTGCGACTCAGCGAGGAAGAGCACGGTCAGCAGCGGCCACTCGACCCTGCTCTTGCCAGCGCCGCGCACAAAGTAGTGCGTTGCCGTGAACAGCGCGAGCAGCAGAGCGCACAGCACGAGGCTCACGACCATGTGCATCGTGGTGAGGCCGAGCCCGAACGGCTGCACGCGCTCCGCGTTGTACATGACGATGAAGGGGTCGTCGGTGAGGGACGCCCCGTCGTCTGGCACGTGCAGGCGCAGAAGCAGCGAAAACACGGTGTAGTGCAGGGTGTACGCAAAGAGCCACGCCATCGCTACCTGCTGCACGGCGCCCGCCTGTGGGTCGGACGGCCCTGTCCACGCTGCGCGCACCCCGATCATCGCGAGCGAGACGACGAACGCGAGGACGCCGGCGAGCAGTGCCCCCGCCGGCATCGGCGGCAGCGTCCAGTTCGACCCGCCGACCATCAGCAGCAGTCCGCCGCCCGCGAGGTAGAAAATGAGCTGCTCGACGAAGAGCACGGGTACGCACTCGGGCACGCGCATGACGCGGTCGGGCATTTCACACACGCAGTAGCTCTTATTTACCACGCTATTATTTACCGCACTATCAGAAGGAGCTATAAAAGCGCGCGTGGTCGCGGGAGAGATGCTGACGAACCTGATGGTCGGCGCACAGTACTGCAGCAAGACACACTGCGAGTACCACGAGCTCCAGCTCGAGCCGTCGGCGTTCCACGCGGTGCGCACGTACGCGGCAGCTGATACCGAGGCGGGCGTGTCGGCGGCGCCTGGACAGCGGGGCGGCGATGCAGGTGGCGGAAATGCACAAAGAGGAGATACAAACTGCCACGGCGCAGCGGGCGCTCCGAACACAGAACCCCCGCCCATGACGGAGCTGTTCGGGCTCAACTTGTTTGGGCTCGGCGTGCCGCCAGTGCACCGGAGCGAGTCCGACGCGCTGCCGCCGGCGCCCGCCGGCAGCGGCGACGCACACGAGACCAGCGCGGGCGGCGGGGAAACGGAACGGGACGACTTGCTGGTGTTGGATGCGGCAAGAATGGTGTGATATAGTCATGTATATAAGCATATCACTGTAGAATATATGTCATCAATATCGGATGAAGAAGATGAATTCGTAAGATGTTGTGAAGAATTTGAAAATATACACGTCGGGGGGCACATTGAAGACCATCCAGACGTTTCAGAAAAAGTACATAAACCAGGACCATTCAAACAGGGCCAGGAACTTGATCGGGAACTGGTGAGGGTGTTGGTTAAAGACACACAGTTGAAATATCGAAAGGCCGAGGGTACACCGTGCATACTCGACGACATGAAAATTTGGATAAATCAGCACGAGCCTAGATGTGATATCTATGTTACAGTGAAAGAAGACGGCCATTTCAAATTCTTTGATGGTAACAATCAAATTATCAATAAAAGCGGTGTAAGACCAAGCTTTTTTGTGCGTAGAAAGGCAGATGCTGAGATCGCACTTCTTAAACGGAATGTATCTGACGAAGAGAAGAAAAGTTTGTTTGCACAAGGGAGTAATGAATTCAGTGTCAGTTACAATGTTGAAAATGTAAACCGGGAATATTACAAAACAGTGACGGGGTATTTGAAACGATTGTCTAGTCTGGTGGAATGTGAATATATCAATCAGTTGAAAACAAAGATATGTGAAGAATGTAAATCCCCAAATAGTTCAACTTTCCCAACATGGAAGGAAATTGACGAACAAAAAATTTCCGGATGTACACATTTAGAAATGAATGATCGACAAGATCTAAAAAAAGTTTTAGAATCTTTGAAAGAAATCGATCGGAATAAAATGGCTCATAAGAATGGTATAAAACATCAAGTGTGTAATTTAAAGAATATACAAGTGTATAAATACTGGGAAAATCATGAATATGAAAAGTATCGCGGGGATATTCGATTAAAACATGCACAAGATTATTTCGTTTCTTTACAATGTGAAATGTGTCATTGTAGGCGAGATACACATTCTCACTACACTATCGCGCAATTGGATCAAGAATTCAAAGAAGAAGACCCTGATCACCAACTTCGATATTGGGCTCGGTGTATAAAAAAATGTGACGGAGAAGAACGATACCAAAATTTTCGAGCAGTCGGTAACAAATGTAGCGAATTTGTACCAAAAAATCGTTTCTTTCATGCCAACTCGATTGGTTTTGGGAATGCCAAAAAACCCAAAGAACCAAATCCATTTACAACATATGACTTGAAGCCCAAAGCTGTCATACCCAAGCAAATGAAGTCCTCTAATGATATTGACGACTATATGATTGTTTATAAAATCTTTGACATGCTACCTACTTTCCCAAATTGGGATAAATTTGCACTACCCTTTATTGACCGTATGCGGATCGTGGATAAATGCATTACGGATCTGAATAATATGATCGTGGAATCTATGTCAAATGGATTGCAGTGTGCATGGTATCAACTTCCAATTGTGAATGTAGTGCCTGTACTTCCTGTCAAAATAACAACATATGAACAGTTTCTGCAACTCGCCCGCGTGGCGTTTGATAAGAATGCCGAGGGCTTGATTGTCTGTACCTCCAACAAAACTGTACGAAATAATGTAGCGTTGGAAGCCAAATGCAAATTCAAATACCTGTTTGACATACAACTGAATATCAAAGCACCTTCACAAAACGAACGGAATAAAAGAGAAGGTTCCAATGCTCCAAGTCTATTTCAAAAAACGGAACCGTTACCGGGAAAAACGGAATCATCTTTTTATTATGTTGCCCTGGAGGGTAAACCCACCATGACAAAGAAAGGGGTATATGACTGGGAGTATTATGGTATTTATGGTGCGAAAGAAGAAACTCTCCATAACACAACGAGAAAATTAAATTTGCAGCAAAGAACGATTGGCTGCTTGTATAAAAAAACAATCGAGTGTCTACAGACTCGTTTTGACGAAA
>Ga0075463_10000053_pt1 | contig 30222 bp, 41 predicted proteins | sample DEB08_DNA_14_FD_77579 | JGI IMG/M metagenome (GOLD analysis project Ga0075463, IMG submission 77579) | Aqueous microbial communities from the Delaware River and Bay under freshwater to marine salinity gradient to study organic matter... | ecosystem: Environmental > Aquatic > Marine > Coastal ...
AAAGAATCTTGCTGGTGCTGGACTACAAAAAATAGACATTAACGGCCAACAGTATGTTTGGACTGATGAACAAGTCGAAGCGGCAATTAACGGAACTACATCAATACCTAGGGGGGCTAGAACAATGTCTCCAACTATCACTACAACTGTATCAGGAACGACATTTGCTGCACCAGCACCAAATGTATTCTGTGGAATTGAGAAGAGAGATGCGTCTGCTTATCCAGCAGATATTCAAGCACTAATACCAACCAAAGCAAAGGGCTACGTTGAGCAAGGTTTAGTTGGCTCAGAATTAGAGTTTATGGCTTTCTGTCATAAAATGAATTCACATTTGATGACTCAGGGTGGAACAGGCTGTGGAAAAACTATGGCTATCTATGAGTTTGCACGTCTTATCGGACAACCAATTTGCAGAATAGTTGGTGGTGTTGGTATTGAATGGGATGACCTTCAAGGAACACTTCTAGTTAGAGAAACAGCAAGTGGTGCAACCGAGACACGTTTTATTGACGGCCAACTAACGAAAGCAATGCGTCATGGATGCATTCTTTACATTGATGAAATCAACTTCATCAAGCCAGCAGTTCTAAGTCAATTAAACGATGTTTTAGATGCTGGTCATATGGTCATAAATCAGAATGAAACTGCATCAGGTGCAGAAGTTCTTCATGCTCATCCTGACTTTAGAATTATAGCATCTATGAATCCAAACTATGCTGGAACTTCACCACTAAACAATGCAACACGAAGAAGGTTTAGTCGCACACTAAACTTCGACTATCTTGGCCGTGATTTAGAGATTGACGTTATCCAACAACAATCAGGTAATTTCAATGTAGATGCTGCAACAGAAATTGTTCAGTTTGCTCGCAATGTTAGAAAGGCAAATGAGTCAATGACATTCTCAGAACCAACTGACTTAGGAACAAGCACACTTGTAACTGTAATGGAGACATTATCTGTTTACAATATGCAACAAACTCTTGATACAGTTGTTTATCCATTGTTTGACGTTGATGACATTGAAGAAGTTAAAATCCTAGCAAGAGCAAATATCGAGGATTTGGCTTAAGGAATAAATTGGAGATTACAAAATAAAAATTAAGGATGTGATATCAAGGAAAAAATAACAGACGAAAAAAACTTGGGGGGCAACTTCGGTTGTCTCCCTTTTTTTTATTTTCAATATCGGATTTTTTTCTCAAATTTTTTCTGATGTGATTTAGAATATTAGATGTTGACCTCAACATATGCCGATAGAGCGATTCTAAGGCCACGTTTTGATATCGGTGGTAATCTGAGTCCTGTTAATCGAACAAATGGCTCAGATTGCTTCTATTGGTATCAGAATAGTCAGATTCGTAAATGCTTCTGACTACGATATTGATAAAGGTGGGAATATCAGGCTTTGATATGAGCAATCAGAATGAGATAAATGCACAGCACGAAATCGAAGATATGAGATTACAAATTCAGCAATTGAATGTCAGAATAGAAAAGTTGGAATCTATACTAACTGCAATATCCCAAGCAGCAGATATCAGAACTCCAAATATGACAAATGAACATCTAAGAAATCAGACTACATTGATGGGCTGGAAATGATTGGAATAAAATCAATCTATCAACCAATGAAATCTTTGTTAGATAATTGGTCAATGAAAAACAAATCTAACATGAACACGATAATCATTCATGGAGAATCAGGAGTTGGAAAAACAACTCTATCAAAATCATATTCAACAAACTCAGGTTTTGAACCCCAATTCATATCAGACTTGAATGGTAAATATCCTTTCTCAAAAGTAACAGCATTAAGTCTTTCAGGACTACCAAGAATAGCAATTGTTGATGATGCTGATTCTCTATCAAAAAAACATTGGAAAATAGTATCAGATTTTTCAAATCAAAAATTATCTCCAATGATAATCATCGTCATCAATCTGAAATCTGTTCCGTTCAATCTCAGGAAGATTAGTTTACTTGTTGAAGTCAACAGACCTTCTAAGGAAAATCTGTTCGATTTTTTGAAATCCAAATCAACGGATTTTGATGATGAACATCTGAAATATATTGCTGAGATATCTCCAACTTGGAGAAGTGCTGGACTCAATCTCCTGACATCTCCAAATGGATTTAGATGTGAAGAAGAAATTAGAACAAAAGATTTGTTTGGTGTCGAAGAGAACCAAGCAATATTATCAGGAAAATATCATGGAAATAGAATGAATAATCATCCTTCAAGTTTGATTCAAATGGCTGAATATAATCATGTAAATACAGATGATTTAATCACAGGAATAAAGATGCATTCTGAATCTTGGAATTATGCTGGATTATCTAGGGTTTTGAAGAACTATTTGTTGACCCTAAGAACGGCTCACAGCAAGCCTGTTCCATTCAGGAAGAATGCTAGGTTTGGTAAAGGTGGTAAAGTCTGACTAAAACAATCCACCACATAGAACTGCTTATTAGTGGAAACTAACCCCGTAGGGATATGCAAAGCACAGCCGAAGCCACAAGATTGTCAAGAAACAAAGTGAAAGAAGCCCGATTCCATAGAGTCTCGAAGGTCATGTCAGGAGAATTAACAGGGTTTGGTTCTAAGGTCGAGAGAGTAGTAATTGACCCACATGGCAAAGCCTGTACCAATGGAAAAATAATTTGGATTCCTGAGTCAATGCACGACAATCCAATTTACAATCAAATCATGCAAGAAGCAATCTTAGCACATGAGAATGCTCATCACAGATATACAGATTTCGTAGCATGGAATCGCAAGGTGGTCAAGCCGACTCAGAAATATGCTTGCGACCCACTACTACACAAGTTTGTAAATATGCTAGAAGATGCTAGAATCAATCACCTATTCGGTCAGGATTGGAAGGGTAGTAAAAAGAGGATGCAATTTACTCACGAAGTTTTCATGCAAAGACACAAAGAAAACACAACTGATGATTCACCTTTGAAAGAGCAAGCAATGGTTGCTATGATGACCGAAGCAATTGTTCACGAACCACATTGGTTTACAACACCCGAAGTTGTTGACTTCATGGATGCTAATAGAGCATTACTAAACAATGCAATCAAGCAAAGACATACATCTGCTGTGATAGACCAAGCAAAGAGATTAATCAAAGCGTTTAGAGAAGCATTCCCTGACGAAGATGACCCATCCACAGGAATGTCATCAGATGACCTATCTCAACAACAAGTCGAGGAAGCATCAGAACAACAAGAGTCTCAAGGTCGCAATCCTGAACAAGTCAGTTCTAACAGATTCAAGGACATGAAAGAAGCAGAAAAAGCAGAACCAAAAGAAGAGAAGAAATCAGAAGATTCAGATTCAAATTCAGATTCAGATTCCACACTTGGAGATTCAGAATCAGAAGGTTCAGATTCAGATTCAGAAGGTGCTGGTAGTGATGGAGAAGATTCAGATGAAGAATCAGATTCAGAAGGTGCTGGTGGAGAAGGTGGAGAAGATTCAGATTCAGATGGAGATTCAGACTCAGAACCAATGACAGGAGATGCAGATTCAGAAGGTGCTGAAACTGATGGAGATGGAGATGGAGAAGATTCAGATGGAGATGTAGATGGAGATTCAGATTCAGATGATGGTGGTCGAGGCGGAGTTGGTGAAACAGGTACGTTTGAAGAGGCTTGGGCTGACTTACTTGACTCAGTTGATAGTGATGTAGCCGAGATAGAAGAAACGGCCTTAGATTTGGATAATGGGATAGAAACATCTGCAACAAAACAAATAGTGAAAGATGTTACAGAAATCAAAGGTAAAACCGTTGAAGAAGATTCTTACAGCATGGTTACAGAATGTGGTCATAAAATAGAAGTTGTCGCTACTGCTAAAGACTTTAGAAATAGAGAAAATAAAATCATGCGTCATGCAAGCACATACAACCGTGTAGCAACACAACAAAAGAGAGTAATCAAGAGGATTACTAACGAGATGAAAAGAAGATTGAAAGGTCAAGACCCATCATGGGAAACAGAACAAAAAAGTGGTCGTCTAAATCCACGAAGGGCATACAAATTAGGTAATGCTAAAGTCCACAAGATTGACAAAGTTTACAGAAAGAAAACCACACCTAAAGATGTTACAGGAAATGCTATCATTCTAATTGACGCATCAGGCTCAATGAGAAGTGGTAGTCGAGCATCAGATGCTTCTAATGCAGCAGTTGTTTTCTCAGAAGTTTTCCGCAACATCGGAATGAACTACGAAGTTGTTGACTTCAACACCCATTATGGAACAACCATGAGAGTCAGAAAATCCTTCGCAAGTGCTGGAACTTCAACTCTTGACAAAGCGTGTATTGCTGCACCATTTACAGGTTCAGCAAATGCAGATGGATATGCTGTTCAATGGTGCTTAGATAGACTTGCTACAATGAATGGTAGTCGCCTTCTCATTGTTATCTCAGATGGTCAACCAGCAGGTGCTTCGCCATCAGGCTTGACTGACGAAGAACATTTGATTCAAGTAACAGAAAATGCAAACAAGAAAATCGGTCTGCTTGGTATTGGAATCGCTGGTCAAGATACATCTCAATTTTACCCTAACGCTATTACTATCACAGACGAGTCTCAGATAGCAAGAGAAGCCATGACGGTGCTTCGCCCTATGTTGAAGCGTATCGTGCCTAGAGCATAGGTCTGAGGGTCAGGAAACGGTAAAGGAGATATTGATATGAGAAGGGCAATAGAAACAGATTACGATTACAAACATTGGGTTGGGGAAACTTTTCTTGATAAGCGGGAATTATTATTTTTTCAAGATAGTCGCAATAATGCAGAATTACATACAACTCATCCTAAAAAATATTGGGCTGATTCAAGTTTGAATCCAAAAGTGCAATTCAAAGATAGTTCTATGATAAGTGAAATATGGGCGGAACTTGGAAGATATATGTCAGAAAAAGAAATCAAAACCTGTGCTGATTGGTTGCATTATATTAGCGGCATTTCATCAGTATCACCATGTATTCAAGATGGTCGAGTAAATGCTCATTCTTACTCAATCACAACCCCTGTTGAAAAAATCAAAATTGCTGTGCAAAGTGATAAGAATGATTTTGATGGTGAACAACCATATTTCAAAAGAAGTCTTTTGTCTTTCATGGTCTTGCATAATGATGGAAGAAATGTCATCCTTGCACCATTGTTAAATGGAACAACAAAGTTTCCATTTGAGAACAACGTTGAGGAAGTTAATTATCCTCATGCAGAAGATGTTTTTGTATCTAAATTATGTTCCGCCAAATCAAAGAATCATGGATGGGTGAATGAATTATTTGTTGTGAATGTTGATTCAATTGAAGGTCAGCCTGAAAATAGTAAAGGTGGAAGTGTGTTTGATGACGAACTTAAGTTTGGAGATTTCATTCATTCTTCATGGCATAATATAACTCAGTCAGGAACAATAGAAATTGGTGAAGCAATTCTTGGAGACAATCTAGTTTATGATTTCATTCCGAAAACCGATTTGTATGTTGGTGGAAATCTGATTGAGAAGATGTTGACGCTAACAAATGATAATTACAATATGTTTGCTATGCTAGATTTGATGAATGAATTGACACATCAATGTGAGAGAGTTATTGATACACATACTGTTTCAACTACTACCAAAGTCAAAACTTCTAAGACTACATTTATTCCAACATGGAAGGATAACAGACCAAGCGAAACAATAGATTTGACCGATGGTGAATATGTGATGTATTCTGACATTTTCAGGTGTCCTGTATGCAATGTAAAGGTCAAGGTTATAGGTAAGGGTAGCAACCGGAAATCCCAAGCAGAATGCCCCCTGTGTAAAAAAGGGCAAATTGAGTTTCCACATTTAGTAAATAAAGAAGGAGTTGAAGAAGAATGAGTAAGAGAATTACAAAGAGTTTGAGGCAAGCAATAGTTAGAGCAATATACACAGGGAATGAACAACATTCTCAACCAATGAGGCCAAGCGAAATTGTTGGATATATCAAGAATGATTCTAAGTTGCCAATTTCGATGAGGGGAAAAACAACAAAGCAAGTTGCTTACATTTTGAGTCAGTTAGCAAGAGATTATGATGATGTCATAGTTACAGAAGTCTTAGGAAGAAACGGAACTAATCATCATGGTAATGAAAGATTCACAAAAGCATTCTCAATCAAATCAGATTATACTTTGTCTGATGCTGAAAAAGCAATTGCTGTTCCACAAAAGAAAAGACAAAACAAACAACAGATTACAGTTATGCTTTCACGAAACTCAATTGAGTATATTCAGGAATGGAAGAAACTTGGAATGTCAGCAGGTCAAGTTGTTGAGAATCTAATTACAGCAGATAGAGAAATCAATGGTTTACCTTCTAAGCAAACTAAGAATTCATTTGTTGAATTTACTAATCCTTTGCAGATAAATGACAAACTTGCTGTTTCTGATACAAATAGAAACGAATAGAGGCCATGAAATTATTCAGGGGTACAGTTTAACCTAAAATACAAACAAGTGGCTAGGATTGGCTCTATTGATACAAATATGACTAATATCGTTCTGACTGTTATCTGACCATATTCAAATCAATTTATTCACAACATATTCTGACAATCCTCAATAGCCGGAACACATCAGGGTTCATTGTGAGACAAATCGTATGGTCTGTTGATATGATGGATGGTCATGTTCTGATAGGACATGATGAATCAGGATTTGAGTTAGTTCAAGTCAGAACAGGTTCTTCACATTGGAAGTTTTCATTCTCAGGTTATGATGGTCATGGAAGAGTTAGAGTTGGTCATGGATGTAATTACAATCCATTACTTTTGATTGAGGATATTTTTCAGAAAATTGAAAATGGAATTGAAACGCCTGTTGAACTCAACATGGATAATTTCGATAACTCCACATTTTCTGAGGAATGGAGTTGAACGATTTGGATGGTGTTTGTTACGAAGGATTCAACAGATTTTGGAATTGGGTTGCTAAGAAAATTGGGTTGTTGATTTGATGATATCTTGGACTACAACAATTAGAGATGCAACATATCTTGTTGGCTTTGACAAAAATATGAAAGAGATAGGAAGTTTAGTTGAAATCGAAAACGAATGGATAATGCATCTTGATGAAAAAACAATCAGGGTAAAAGGCAATGGATGCAAAGACCCATTGAGATTCATGGAATGTTTAGTTTCACCATTATCTAATGATTCAAAAAAAGAAAAACATCCGATAATTTTGGAGTTCATTCATCCTGATGGTGAATGTTGGGAAGTTTGGAATAATTAGATACAGCCAATAACCCCTTTCATGGCTGGTGTATATATTGGTGGTGGCGTATGCCTAGAACAAATAATGAAAATCTTATTTCCGGCACACAAGCAGAACGAATATCTGTAACACTAGATGCTGAACAATTAGTCAAAGATACAACTACACAAGCATTGTTCGTAGGTGATGGCTCTACTGTTGGCGGAAGGGCTGTTGATGTCCGACCCGTTTCAGATATTACAGGCAACTATACTTTGGTCAGGGCTGACGAAGGAAAGATTCTCAGATTCAATTCTGCATCTGCAATTACAATCACAATTCCAACAAATGCGAATGTCGGATATCCTGTCAGTTTGACACGAATCCCATTCATAAATTTGGGTGCTGGTATTGTTACTTTGGTTGCAGATACCGGAGTAACTTTAAATTCTATCGAACCCAATATTAATTCTAAAGAAAGTGGAGAAATACACAAGACAGCAACTAACACTTGGTATCTATCAAAAGGTGGTGCAGGTGTAAGTCAATTAACAGAACTAACTGATGTCAATATTACTAATCTTCTCAATACTCAAACCTTACAATATAATACCACATCAGGTAAGTGGGAAAACGTATCTTCAACTGATGCAAATACAACTTACGATTTAGCAGTTCCAGCATCAACAACAAATCTCAGATTGACAGGTTCAGATGGCTCAACAGATAATATAACTTTGACAGGTGCAGGTGCAACTTCGATTGCTAGAACATCAGAAACAGAAATGACAATCACATCCACGAACACAACTTATGGGGTGTTGATACCAACAGGTACTACAAGTCTGAGATTGTCAGGTTCAGATTCATCAACAGATGACATTTCAATTGTTGGTGGAACAAATACAACTGTTACAAGAACATCAGATTCGATTCTAACTTTAGCCTCGGATGATACTACTTATTCTCTAGGAACTTCATCTGCTGGAAGTAATGCAACAATTGATTTGATAGCAGGTGGTTCAGGTAGTGGAACAGACTCGGTAACATTGGCTGCTGGAAGCAACATAACTATCTCAGAAACAGGAGATACAATCACCTTTGCTGGAACTGCTGGAACTGTTACAAGTGTATCGGGTTCAAGTCCTATTTCTGTATCATCAGGAACATCAACCCCAACCATATCAATTTCTCAAGCAGATGCAAGCACGAATGGATTCCTGAGCAGTTCAGATTGGTCAGTATTCCAAAGCCGTTTATCCAGCGTTGGAATAACAAGCGGTGGTGGTCTATCTGTATCAGGAAGTCCACTAACAAGTAATGGTTCAATTACACTAACAAACACAGGAGTAACATCTAATGTTGCAGGTACAGGAATATCAGTCTCAGGTGGAACAGGTGCAGTTACAATTACTAACACCGATTTGGGTTCTTCTCAAAACATATTCAAGACCGTAGCAATTAGTGGTCAAGACAATATTGTAGCAGATAGTAATTCAGATACATTGACACTTGCAGAAGGTAGCAATATTACATTGACTACTAATGCTGGAACTGATACAATTACAATCGCTGGAACTGATACAACTTATTCTGCTGGAACAGGATTAAATTTAGCCGGAACTACTTTCTCAAATACAGATTTGGGTTCGGCTCAGAACATATTCAAAACAATAGCAGTAAGTGGTCAGTCGGATATAGTCGCAGATAGCAATACAGACACGCTTACATTCGCTGCTGGGAGTAATGTGTCTATTACTACTACTGCGGGTACAGACACGCTTACAATCGCTTCTACGGACACAAACTATTCTGCTGGTTCAGGACTAGATTTGAATGGAACTACTTTCAGCGTTGATGTCTCAGATTTCATGGCTAATGGAGTCAACAATAGAATCCTAACTGCATCGGGTGCAGATTCCATAAATGCTGAGTCAGGTTTGACTTTCGATGGCAGCACTTTGAATGTTGGTGGAAGTGTAATAATTTCTTCTGACCTTACTGTGAATGGAACTACTACAACAATCAACACTCAGACTCTAAGTGTTGATGACCCAATGGTTGTTGTTGGAGATAACAATTCAGCGAATAGTGTTGACTTAGGAATCATAGGAAAATATGTTGACACCAACACATATTATTCAGGACTTCTACGAGATGCAAGTGCTGGCAAATTTAGATTATTCACAACAACTCAAGATTTGAGTTCGGCAACAACTGTTGACCCAACAAACGGTGGATATGCAAATGCAGATTTGATTGCTGGTGCAATACAACAATCGGGTGCAACAAATGGAATAGTATATGCAGATTCAAATGGCAACTTACTTGGTGGTAGAACAATATCAGAAGGAGTCGGTATTGACATCACAAATGGTAGTGCAGTTTCAGGTAATCCAACTATCTCTCTTGACTTATCTGAATTGACAACTTCAACATCAAATGCTGACGGTGATTTCTTTGTTGTCGTAGATACAGGAAATGCTCAGAAGAAATTAACGAAGGCTAACATCAATATTTCAGGATTCAATAATGATTCAGGATTCACAACAAATACAGGTACAGTTACATCAGTTGGGCTTGCAGGTGATAGTGGCTCAACAGCAATCACAACATCAGGTACATTCACGATTGCAGGTGGAACAAATGTAACAACAAGTTTGTCAGGTTCAACTCTTACAATTGCTGCAACAGATACTAACACAACTTATTCTGCTGGTGATGGTCTTGACCTTTCAGGAACGACATTCAGCACCGACCTAAAATCTAATGGTGGTTTGGTAATTGAGTCAACAGAATTAGCAGTTGATTTAGGTGCATCTTCAATTACAGGAACACTAGCAATTTCAGATGGTGGAACAGGTGCAACATCTGCTGGTAATGCAAGAACAAATTTAGGTCTAGGTTCACTAGCAACTTTGTCATCTGTTGCATTCTCAAATATAGCACCAGCAGCAGTTCAATTGAGTAGCGAATCTTTCACAGATGTTGATACCACATTGATGACTTCTGCTGCTATCCAAGATAAGATATTATCATACGGATATACAACCAATACAGGAACAACCACAGCAGACAATACTCAGACATTTACTAACAAGTCAGGGAACATTTCTCAATGGACTAATGACTCAGGTTATACAACAAATGTTGGAGATATCACAGGAATTACAGCAGGGGTTGGTTTGTCAGGCGGTGGAACAAGCGGTTCTGTATCGTTAGCACTTGACCTTCACGAACTCTCAGCATTGGGTGCAGAGGCCTCGACATCAGATTATGTTTCGATTGTTGATTCAACAGATAATTCGACAAAGAAAGTATTAATTTCAAATCTGCCATTTGGTTCAGGTACAGGAGACATAACAGCAGTAGTTGCAGGTGCAGGTTTGTCAGGTGGTGCAACAAGTGGAAGTGCAACTCTCAGTATTCCGAATCAAGGTAGTGTATCTGCTGGGTCATATACGAACTCAAACATCACAGTTGACGCAAGAGGAATCATCACAGATATTAGCAATGGTTCAAGTGGTTTAGCGGGTTCTATATCTAGCACACAAGTTGCATTTGGAACAGGAACAGATACATTAGGCGGAGATGCTAACTTTACATTTGATTCAACAGATGATGTATTAAGTGTTGAAAAGATAAAGACTCAAGTTATCATACAAGTTGAAAATGATACTGCATCTTCAATTAGTACGGGTAGTGTTGTTTATGTTAGTGGAGACGGAACTCATCCTTCTGTAACTAAAGCAAGAGCCGATTCATCTTCAACAATGCCTTCTCTTGGAATAGTTACAAACAATATTGGTGCATCATCTAGTGGTTATGTAGCAACTACCGGAGATTTAACAATTAGTAGCACATTGATAGACGAAACTCTTTCCGACCCATCTGATGTTGGTTCGATTTTGTATGTTAGTCCAACTACTGCCGGAAATATGACTATCACAAAACCAACAACTTCAACTCATTTAATTCAAAATGTTGGAAGAATTGTTGGTATCAACGGTTCAAATGTTAAAATTGCCATAGCAAATATAGGAAGGACAAATGATGTTCCTAATACTATCAGTATTACAGGTAGCATAACAGGTTCGTCAATTATCAAATCCGGTGGAACATCATCTCAATTTTTGAAAGCCGATGGTAGTGTTGATTCTTCTGCTTACTCGACAACAGTAGGAACTGTAACATCTGTTTCAGTAGGAACAGGATTAGATGTTTCAAATTCAACCACTACACCTTCAATCACTCTCGACCTATCTGAGTTTACAGACATGACTGATACTATGATTGGAACTGATGAGTTCATAGTATTAGATGCAGGTTTGGAAAGGAGAAAAGCAGCAAATGAAATAGGGTTAAGCATCTTCAATAATGATAGTGGTTTTACTAGCAATGTCGGAGATATAACGGGAGTAACTGCTGGAACGGGTTTGTCAGGTGGGGGAACTTCGGGTGCAGTTACATTGAACATTGACTCAACAGTTGCTACACTTACAGGAACACAAACTTTGACCAACAAATCAGGGAACATTTCTCAATGGACTAATGATAGTGGCTACACTACTAATGTTGGAGACATCACAGGTGTTACTGCTGGAACTTTACTAGATGGTGGTGGAACATCGGGAACGGTAACGCTGAGTGTTGATTTGTCAGAATTAACAACATCAACATCAGATGCAGATGGAGATTTCTTTGCAGTAATTGACTCGGCAAACGCTCAGAAGAAATTGACAAAGAGCAACATCAATATTTCAGGTTTCAACAACGATGCTGGATTCACCAATAATGTTGGAGACATTACAGGTGTAACTGCCGGACAATCTTTGACAGGTGGTGGTTCAAGTGGTTCTGTAACTTTAGGTGTATCAGACAATAGCATTAGTGCTTTACAATTGAATGTCTCAGGTAACGGTAGTTCCGGTCAGGCACTAACATCCGATGGTGATGGGTCTTTCTCTTGGACTACTATGGAAGTTGGAGATATCACAAATGTAGTCGCTGGAACAGGATTAACAGGTGGTGGTTCTAGTGGTTCTGTAACTCTCAATGTGAGTGGATTGACTGTTTCTGAATTCGCCGCAAGTAGTATTCAATTAAGTTCCGAATCGTTTACAGACAACGACACATCTATTATGACATCGGCAGCGATTCAAGATAAGATTTTATCTTACGGTTACACTACAAATACAGGAACTACTACTGCTAGTAATACTCAGACGTTTACCAATAAGTCAGGGAACATTTCTCAATGGACTAATGATTCAGGATATACAACTACAAGCGGTACTGTAACATCCGTTTCAGTAGGAACAGGACTTGACATTTCTAATCCAACTACCACACCTTCTATTACTCTCGACTTATCTGAAATTACTACTTCAACAAGTAATGCAGATGGAGATTTCTTTGTAGTTGTAGATTCAGCAAATGCTCAAAAGAAATTGACCAAAGGTAATATTGCTATTTCAGGATTTAATAATGATTCAGGATTTACTACTAACACAGGAACAGTAACATCAGTTTCAGGTGGAACGGGATTAACCGGAACAGTAACTACTTCGGGTTCAATAAGTTTAGCAAATACTGCTGTTACTGCGGGTTCTTATACTAACGCAGATATCACAGTTGATGCTCAAGGAAGGATAACTGCTGCTTCTAGTGGTAGTGGTGGTTCAGTTGGTGGTAGTGATACTCAATTATTGTATAATGATGGTGGAACAGAAAACGGAATAGCATCTGTAACTTGGACTGATACAGCAGGTTCAGAACAACTTAAGATTACAGATACAAGCGATACTGCATTAGTTCTCATAGAACAATTAGGAACAGGTAATGCGTTTGAGATTCACGATTCGGCAAGTGATACTTCAATCTTCAAAGTTAGAAGTAGTGGTGCAATTGGAATTGGATTGCCTAGTGGAACAGGTTTTGGATATGGAAAGGTGTATGTTCAGGGCATAGTAAGAGCAGATGAGTTTGGTGCGGCGGGTGGTTCATCCGGCGACCCAAGCCATACTTTTGAAGGCGACCAAGATACGGGTATGTATAGTGGTGGAACAGATATACTAGGTTTCTCAACAGGTGGACAGTCAAGAATGACTATTGCGGCTGATGGAACAGTAGATGTTGTTGGAACATTAGATACGAACAACTTGACGATTGCAGGGGGTCAAGGTTCTGACGGTCAAGTTCTAACTTCAACAGGAAGCGGTGTTGCTTGGGAAAATGCGGGCGGTGGTGGTGCTTCTTCTATTGGTGAGTTATCGGATGTGTTAATGGATGCCACTGATTTTACTGATGGATTTTTACTTCAACCAAATAGTGATGGTTTAGCCCCAACAACAGGAATATTATCTTCTGCTATTGAAAATATAGGTCTAGGAAAGAATGCCTTAAGTTCATTAACTTCAGGAGACTATAATATAGCAATAGGTTCAGATGCTCTTAGTTCACAAACAACTGCTTCACGTTCAGTAGCAATAGGTCTAGGGGCATTAAATGATGCAAATGCATCTAACGCAGTCGCAATAGGTCAGTATGCTTTACGATATGCAACTCAAAATAGTAATGTTGCTGTTGGTTATGCGGCAGGTCAGGGTGTTTCTTCGGGAGATGCAAACTCAACAACCTTTGAAAGAGCAACATTTCTTGGATATCAGGCTGGACAAAAAGGGGCTAAAACAGGTCAAACATGGGTTACTGCATTAGGATATAATGCAGGTTCGGGTGATGTAATAGGTGCTTATTCAACTTATGTTGGTGGAAGAGCAGGTTATCTATCAGGTGAAGGGCAACGTAATACAGCAATTGGTTTTTATGCGATGCATGGTAATTCTGCTACTACAACCGGATTTCAAAACAATACAGCAATAGGTGCTAGTTCTATGTATTGCACTTCTGCTAGTACCGCATCAAATAACGTAGCAGTAGGCTCATTAACGGGATATGCACTTACAACAGGGGATGGTAACACACTAATCGGTTATTCAGCAGGTTGGAGAATGACCACAGGAACTCAGAATGTAGCAGTTGGTTTTGATGCTTTAGGAGATGTAACAACCGGAGTAAGAAATATAGGGATTGGCTATAATGCTGCTAATAATTTTGATACCGAATCAGATAACATAGCAATTGGTTATGATGCTTTAGGTAGTAATTCTCTCGCAGGTGCAGAACAAAATGTTGTTATTGGAAACTATGCTGGAGATGCTATTACAAGTGCTGATGGTTCAACACTTGTAGGGCATAAGGCGGGAACTGCTTTAACAACAGGTTGGGGTACAACTCTTATTGGTTTTGAAGCAGGGGCAGAATCAACAGGTAGCAGAAACACATTCATGGGATATAGAGCAGGTCATTACTATACAAGTGGTAATGATAATATCGCTTTAGGTTATCAAGCCCTTCACGGTTCTTTTGGTAATTCAGCGGGAAGCAATAACATTTCAATAGGAAAATCATCATCTTTCAATATAACCACAGGAAGTAGTAATATCGCTATTGGAGACAATGCAGGGGATAACATCACAACAGGTTCAAACAATGTAGTTATTGGTGAAGCAGATGTTCCAAGTGCAACAGGTAATAGTCAATTATCAATAAGTTCCGGTGATGGTGGCGTTACTTGGATTCAAGGTAATGCAGATGGAATTGTATTGGGTGCATTAACACCACTATTCTTTGAAAGGGCAGCATTAGATACAACTGCTGTTGACTTTAGAGTTCCAACAGTTCAAAGTTCTACTGCTAATCCTAATGGTTATCCAATGCCGTTTGCAGGTAAAGTTGTAGCGGCATCTTTCCTCTTTGCGGGTTCGGCTATAAGCACTAGTGGAAATACTAATACAATACGAATAAGAAAGAATGGCGGCACTAGTGGTAGCGATATTAAAGATTTTACATTTACAGAAGCCGATTTGAATAATACTAATGGTTTCCAATATACTCTTGTAAAATCGGGTAGTGATGTATTATTTACATTTGCCGCAGGTGATGTTTTACAAGTAAGAAGAGAAAGCGGTTCAACAGACCTTAACAACTCACAGGCATTATTATGGGTGAGTTATAACTTCTGAGGTGATTAAATGGAATGGGATGAATTAAGAGGAATAAGACAAGGACTACTAAAGGAAATGGATATTTACCAATTGGCAATTCCATATAGTAATCTAACAGAAACACAAAAAACAGAATTAGAACAATACAGACAAGATTTATTAACACTACCACAGGACTACACAACACCGGAATTAGCATATGCTAACATACCGACCAAACCAACATGGATGGATTAACATGGCACTAAAAATTGAATACGAAACGAACTATGGAATAACTTGCGACTACGCTCATTGTGTAATAGTTGATACTAGATGTAATAAAGAAGTAGATGAAGAAGGAAATAAAACATTCCCTGTTCAATATAGTGGTAAAATATACGCATCGGATAATGCTTATGCTAATGGTGCATCTCCTATTGGCGGTTTTAATGGTAAATTTTTGATGAACGAATCTGCTGCTGAAACTCAATACAACATAATCAAACAATGCTACATTGACTTAAAGACAAAAGATGGTTTTACAGAAGGCGAAGATTGTTAATCCAAACCTACAAATTGGTTTCTTGAATTGACAATTCAATTTAATTTTAATTAAATAATTATCATGTTGAACTCAACAATTACGATTTGTTGATATACCGCAACACATGGGATATTATTCATGTCAGATGAGACAGTATCAGAAACAGAAATGATGAGCGATTTACAATTGACTCAAATGGTTGCCAGCGATAGATTAGTTTACCTAAGAATCCTTGAGGGTTTCAAGAATGACCTTACATCTTTGTTAGCCAAAGTCAATCAAGATATTGCAGAAATAAACAATCAAGTTGCTGCTAGAAATCAAGCACTTGTTGATGGTGGAAAAGCAGTATTTGTTAATCAACAATCGGAAGAAGAAGAATGATGGTTAATCCCGTTGATGCAATTGATTGGACTTGGGATTCTAGTATGGATGAAGAATGGTTCAACTCTAGTGTAACTATACTTCTATCCCCATGAACTTTTCAAATGCAGGGCGGCTTTGCATTCTGTATTGTGTATGAGATTTTGAACCAATTTTTCTGATTTCGATTCCCGATGTCATTCTACACAAAGTTGCTAATTGATTAGCATTGTGGAAATTCCATCCTTGTTGAATAAAGTATGATTTAATTTCATCAATAGATTTCCATCTTCCATCTGCCAAAACAGTAGCAATTCTCATCCTGATGAGATGGTTTCGCCTTGCCATATCAGACATTACATTGAGTCAAGTGGTTATTGTGTATTTCCTTTTCTTGATAAGTGTGAACAATACTAAGATAAGCCGTCAATGAGTGTCTTAATTTGTTGTCAGATTGCAGGGCTTATCGAGGATTTATTGACCGTGTTCAGATACATGAGATATCTGTTATTTTACACGTTGGAGTGAACAATCCAAATGATAGTATTGATATCCGTGATTCTTTTGATAGTCGAGTAATTACTTTTCATTCAGATAATTGGTCAGGTATCAAAGAAACTTATCTCGATATGAAACTTCAACCCCAACAAAATATCAGATTTGTTCCATTGGATATTTCTGAAACTGATTTGGATTCGTGGTGGAATGAAAATGAATCTGTTGACATCAACATGGTTCTTCTCGGAATTGATGGTTCAGAAAAAAATCGGTTAGTCCTGAATGGGATGACAAAATTATTGGAGAAAGTGGAATATGTAATCGCAACCGTTGGTGTTGATTCTTCTGAATATCAGGCTCTAAATAAAACACTAAAAGAACATAGATTTGAAGGTGCAGAATTAGAGAGTTATGACTCAAGATACAACATCTGTTTGTTCAAGAAAAGCAAGAAGATTCAGATAGACTAATGAACCACTTCCGACCCTGCTTTGACTCCCTCGATTGAGGGCTGCTTACAGGTGAACAATATGCCACTACAAAACGATACAATTTTACCAACAAATGAACTAATTGATTCCATGTCGTTTGAATGTCCTTACTGTCAATCTATCATATTGAGATACGATAGAAGGGGCGACCATTTCATTTGGGATTGCTGGGCTTATCCTGATGCTAAGAAAAGACTATTCTTTCAGACAGGTAAAGTAAGAATATGAATCATTCATAACGGTGGGTGAAATAGTATCATCTGATAACAATGGCTAGAAGAGATAATCCATTGAGAGACAAAGTAATCAGAAAGTATATTCAAGAGAATCAACCATGCTCAACAACTGATATTTTATCAGGTGCAAAGTTTGCCAATGGCCGACCATTGAACCAAACAAAAAGACTCAATCTTAGTGAGAGAGAATTGATACCTTTGCTCAGAAGAAATCCATCCTTCATCGGAACTAATGTTGGTGGTCGAGGAAGGTCATGTTGGATGTGGAGAATGAGAAGATGAGTAAGTGCAAAGGAAGTAATTGTGAATCTGAAATTTACAAAGAAGAATTGTGTTATGAGCATTACAGAAAATACATTCATTGGAGTATTAATTTAACGACAGCAGGGCGTGTCTGAAATGGATGAAGGAGAAGTCGTAGAACTATTGAGACAGTCTCTTGCATCCTATCAGAATGATGACTTGGATAAGTCCAGCCAAGAACTGAATAAGGTTCATCTTGAGGTCTATGAATCAACAACACAATATCGAGATATGACTCCCGTTGATGCTGTCAGTTTGATAGCAACTATTCGTGTTGATTTTCCAAATGATATCAACAAAGGTTCTGAATCATGGAACAGACATTATCGAGATATGCTGAGAGCGATTAGAGAATTAGCAGAATCATATCTGAATACAGTCTGAGTTGTTAAGATGATTAGTTCTGCATTCAAGTATCTAATGAGTCAGATTCCTTTAGGAAAACTAATTCTTAAGATTTTGATAAAATGAAATCATTGATATAGGTGGGAATAATTTGCTATCAACATGAACGCAGAAGAAACGCAAATACTGAGAAAAGCAATAGATAATTTACGAGAAGAAAAACATAGATACAAAGCAAGAGTAAATATTCTGTTGGAAGAAAATGATTTACTGAAACACATTCTTTCAATCAACAACATTCAATTGACACCCGATGTAGTTCAAGATGCTGAAAATCATTTGAGAGAATTGAGTAGAGAAATGATAGAGAAAGAAATTAAGGAGATGGAATAAAAATGGATTATAGAAGATTATTTAGATATTTAGTGATGATTATGATTGGTGGTTTAGGGGTGTTTAACTCCTACAAATTAGAAATAAGATACGAACCAAATACTAACTTAGAGTTATTGTATCAAAACGGTATCATTATTTCCACTTTAGTAATTATTTATTTCACACTAGCATTCTTTATTGAGATATTAGTTTCAAAAAGAATTTCAAAAAGAAAGAGAAGGGTATATCGTACATCATCTAAGAAAGAGTATGAATTGAAGAAAGTTACCTCTGTTAAACAAAAAGATGATGACACTCTTACCGCACAGGAGTTTTATGATAAAAATACAAAGGGGGAAGAAGAATGAAGTGGAAAGAATACTTTAGAAGAAAGAAAGAAATTAAGGAGATGGAAGAATGAGCAGGTATTACAAAAGAGCGATGAAAGCAGAAGTGTTGGAATATATGCGTGTCAAAGAGATTGGTTATGAGGAAGCATATCATGCCTTCACAAGAATGGGTCGAAGGCCATTACTAAGAACAATGCAAGCAGTTCGTAAAGAAGTTGAAAGAAGGAAGGAGATGGAAGGGTATGAATATGAAAATACCAAGTAATTCAATTGGATATGAAAAAAAATATTTCAGATTGCTTTTACTTTGTAGAAGATTATTGATGAACCAAATTACACTTTCAGGATTCAAAGAAGAAATAATGAAAGAACAAGAAAATGAACATCAAGAATAACCTTCAACTATCTCGGATAGGATAGTGAAGTCAGAACATGAACGATGGCGAATGAAAAGATTTCTAGCCATCAAATATCCAAATGCTACTGAGGCACTTGCTGGTAGCAAACCAATCAATCGAGTTATGCACTTTGTAGTATGGACTAAGGCTGGCAATCGCTATGCCTTTGGTTGTCTCTCTACACAGACGCAGGGCTTTCTGAGTCAGGCTAGAGTTAAGCAGTTAGATACTGAAATGACTTCTCTCAATGAAGGAATGAATGCAATAGTTGCGACCAGCAGAATTGAGAATGTAACTTGCAGACTTTGTTTGATGAAAATCAGAAATGCCCTGAACGAGAATCAATAAGATTCCATGTTGAACTCAACATTCCTAAAGGAATAGTCAGATTAGTAGTATTGATATAGTGATGCTACATCCCCTAGAATGCGAAACGCACACGGAGATGACAGAAATGACAACAGCAAATACAGAAAACCAAATAGAAATATTTTACAGAAGCAGGGAATCTTGGTCGCTTGAAGGCCGTTGGGAACAACCAACAGTTGAGACACTAGATGCAACTCACATTGCACTTCCTCTTTTTGTATCTGACCAAATAACACTAGATGATGATAACCAAGATGATGACGATATACTAGAGGACATCTATGGAACTATGAACTGCTTTAGAGGAAACCCACTATCAGTAGGACACCATGCTGGCGGCCATCAAGATTGGATGGAAGAAATAGGAATCGGCCACACTTCAATGTCAATATTCGATGTTGTAAGAATCAATGAAACATATTACTCATGTCAGCCTAGTGGATGGGAATCAATTAACTGAATATTTACCTAACCAAATCGGGGGGATGGCTTCGGCCATCTCCCCTTTTTTTATTTTCAATTTCAGGGTTGAACATCTTGTTCGTCAATAACCGAATCTTGTCATAACGGTTTGAGATTTCTGTTTCGTGCAGATGCGAACAATGTTGGCTTCAACATCTCAGTCAATAACCCTCGTAATCCCGATTGATATTTGCTGGTTAATGCAGATAGGATATTCAGGGGTTGACATATGAAATCCTATCCGATAATGTGATGTCATTACTATCTCATCTCCCAACATCACAGCCAGCACACAAATAGAGGCTGTATAGAGCCACGCTTTTCTATATCGGTGGTATGGTTTATCCTGAAATGTATTTGCGTGGCTAGGATTGGCTCTATTGATACGTTTCTGACTAATTCCGTATCTGACTCTATCCTGTGTTTTTCACAACCTTGATTATCCGCTTGACATCTTGACTAATTGCAGGGCGTATTCAGGATGACATCAATACCGTATTTTGTAGGCACAGGAATGAAGAGAGAAGTAAGACTTAGTGGAATCACAATGGATGTTGACGGCAACAAGTCTCAAACATCTGTATTCCAATCATCAGATTTATTGTTGGTTAGTTGGATTAGAGAACAGATGATGATGATGGATGATATGATTACAGTTGAGATGTTTCTGATTGATAGAGATGATAATCAAAAAGTATGGAAACAAATTTCGATGAAACAGTTTCGTGAATTGCTGGTGGATTGGAGAATTAAGTTTCAATGATGTTAGCCTCAACATTTCAAAATAAAAAAAAGGGGATGCAGCCGAAGCCACATCCCCAATTTGTTAGGTTGTATTTCACAGGTTACGGATATCTACGTTTCCGATTAAGTCCTCATTGTCTAGTAATGCTACAACAGTAATTGTTGCTTCCTCATATCCCCATTCGTTGTTACAAAGTACGAGTCCTTTTTGTGATAGTTGTGAGCAAACCCCTGAGATGGTTTTTCCATCTAGGTCATCACAGTAATCATCAAGCAATTGAGTCCATGCTTGGTCGCTATCGTAATCATCGCATATTTCTAAGAGTGCGATGTAAACTAATCTCTCTTTCTCGGTTAGGCCACTAATGATATCGGTTATTATTTCCTGACTCATGGTGCTACGCACCAACCTTCCATATATCAATGTTCTGAATCTGACTTCTCCTGTATTTCTTCCATAATTTATTCATTTCGTGCTGGAAGAAACCCGTTCATTTCTGAATGGAATTGTTGGTTGCAGGGCTTACCTTAAGAGGGTGGGAACTGAGGAACTAATCAATGGTAAAACCAATCAAAGGAACAAGACGTGGTGGCAAGAGATATGCACCGAGATTGGTGAAGCAAATTATCGAGTTTTTAGGAGAAGATGGAGAAGCAACTTCACAGGAAATATATCACTTTCTGATTGGTCGAACCAAGATGTCTCCAACAAGAAATCAACTCTCAAACATTCTCAAGAAGTCAGGATTCTTCATACCGATTGATGTTGTAAACTCAAGAAATGTAATCGGCAATAGAAGCCGTTGTAACCTTTGGGCGGTGGATGTATCTGCTGCTGAAAAGGAAGGCTTGATGGTACGTTCTGACGACTAGAATTAGCAATAACTCAGAACTGTGTGATACTGACTCTCAATAGAAATCGTCAAGAACAATGACTCACTACAAAAACATCGTTCTGAAATACAGATGTGATACAAATGACAGACAAAGAATTAGTTCCACATACCGATGATGCATTAGTGAGATGGGTGGCAATGCTGCTGATAGAAGGAAAACGTGAATCGGAGATAAGAAGGCAGTTGAATGATAATTCAATTTTTCAGTCTCCTCTCCCCATCGACCAATGGAATGAACTTATGTTGTTGGCTTCAACAGCAGCAGCCGATATGCGGTCAATGGTAATCAGCAGAGCAGAACTTGGGTCAACTGACTTTCTCCGATTGGATTCTTACACAAGAAGAAAGAAGAATCTTCACAGGCTGGAAAGAATAATTGACAGGGCTGAATCTGAGGCCGATTCTGTAAGCAAACTCAACTCAGTTTCATTCATGGTTGGTGGATTGATGAAGGCTCAGGAATCTATGGATAAGTTTACGGGGGCACAAGAGGCTGTTCCACAGGTGCAAGTGAACATTGGGTATGACCCATTAGACCAATTCAGAAACGTCATTCAGGTCGAGGCAAATAAGCCAAAACAGGTCATTGATATCTCCGATGAAGAAGAGTAATTTGCTGGTGAAACTCCGTAACCAATCAGTCCGAAATTTCGTCAATTAATGATTGGGTTTTTGATATCGGGATTAGTCATAGTTGTCGAGTTCATTGACACGATGCAGGGCTTTCGGATTTATTGTCCGAATCATTGTTGGGGTCAACAAGTGGATTGATTGTTTGGATTCTGTTCTCTAATCTTATCTTTTACTTACTTCTATCAATATAAAATAATTAATTAATCAAACGAATGAGGGTAATGGCACACATATATGTCAGGGGTCTAACATATGTGTGTGTCATAGGGGGGTGGTTAGTTCGATTAATTGTTGAAAATAGACCCCCACCTATGCCCGTCAGCACCATCCCGACCACCACCACACCCGCACACTATCCGAAAAAATTACGAGCGATTTTTCACTATGTCATAGTCAGATTCGTAATAGTATGAAACAGACTATCCCCCCCCTAATTTTTTTCAGACTCAAAACCAATCTGAGATATTTCGATTTTCAATTTTTTTTGTGAACAAATTTTCCCTTATGTCTATTAGGGTGTGAATATCTGATTCCAATTATGCGAGCCAAAACAGTAACCCATGTCGAATATGAAATTATACAGCACATCTTGGATGAAATAGATATCCAAAGTGTAAGAGAAGAAATGGTAACAGACAAACATTCTGAAAAGAGATTTGAGACAGGTGCAAAGAATGTATCTGACTTGATTACAAATCTAGCCAAGAGAAGATTGCATCGGTTGCCAAAAGACCATGCAGATTATCAGGAGAAATCAGAATGAAACCAACTCATCAACATCTGACTTTTGGAAATGGAGAAAGGAAATGTGGAGATGAAACTAAGACAACTTACATTGACGATTTCGATTACAGAAGATTGCCATATTGCGAGAAGTGTTTTCCGAACGGAAGGTACAACATCATAGGTGTTGAATCCAACATACAAAATTTAGTTCAGGAAGAAAGCCCAGCAGAAAAAAAATCTCCCAAAAGATTTCTTAGAGACTATCAGAAAGAAGAATAATCAGAAATCAAAGCATTGATATGCGAATACTGCATCCGAAGGCTTGCCGAACGGTAAAGCGAAGCAAAGGAGAAAATGAAAATGAATGAAGAAATGACAGCAGCAGAAAGAAAATACAGGGAAGATACATTAGCAATCTTGAACGGTGAAAAATCCGTGATAGATGTGCTACGAGAAACGGGGGTGATTGACGAATGAGTGATAAAGTTACAGGAATTAAGGCTAGGATAGAGTTTACAAGGTTTCAAATTAATAATCTTAAGATGTATTTAGAAGAAAGAGAAAAAGAATTAGTTGGATTATTACAAACATTAGAAATATATGAAAAGGAGATGAAACAATGAGTTATGGAGAAAAAATGTACGATGAATGGCAAGAAATACAAAGCAACAAGATAATTGGTCTTGATACAAGTGGTTGGGTGGCAACCTGTCGTGGTTGGCGACCCGATTATCCGGTATTAGACAAGGCTAGATTCCAAAGAATGAGCCACCTTTTTACAAAAGAATCTTGGCTTATGTTTGATGGATTACCAATCTATGCAAGAATGTTTATTGAACAAACAATATTGATGAACAGTAGTAACGGATTTTGTTTTACTGAATACAATTTTATTGATGAGAATCTTATACGTTTTTTCTTAAGAAAGATGGAATCAAGTATGTCAGGGGTGGATGCTTAATGCCTTTCATTCTAAGATTTAGCGACTTTATGAGAAATGGTCGTGCTTCGGAAGTGTTGTTTTCCACACATGAAGAGGCTGAAAAATATGTAGATACATACCTTTTATCCAATGGAATAAAACACTACACAATAACACCCACAGGAGATGATGTTGAATGAATATATTCGTAGTTGATAAAAACCCAATAGAAGCCGCTAGAGCATTGTGTGATGTTCATGTCAATAAGATGATTGTCGAGTCAATGCAGATGCTAACAACGGCTCTAAAACAATCAGGTATTTTAGCACCCGATGAACTACCATTCCGTAAGGATGGAATCACAAGATATTCAGGTAATGCACATCCTCATCATCCTTGCACGAAATGGGTTGGAGAACACTTGGATAAACCGACATTTCCTAATCCATTTAGGCATCTGCAAATAATACCGGAAAATCATCCCCTAGAAGTAAACACAGTTAGGACATGGGAAGCCGCAGGTGAAAGTGGATTGATTGTTGCTACACCGAATTATTCTTGGTTATATTTGCATACTAAAGAATTACTTAATGAGTTTTGGAAAAGGTATGGTAAACATCATGGTTGTTTTGATGCATTCCATTCCTTGCCCGATTGTTGTTATGATGCTTGGAAGTATGTTGATAACTTTGTTCAAGCCATGCCTGATGAGTTCAGGATAGAAGATGATTCAGTCAAAGCATACAGGCAATATTATCACACTAAGGCATCTTCATTCAAGACGAAGAAAATGGAATGGGCTAAGGGTAGGGATGCCCCTAATTGGTGGATGCAAGGATTGGCTGATTACATCAAAGAAATCAAAGAGATTGGGGTGGTTATAGAATGAGTCTGACTACCTATTATCACGCCACACCATACGAGAACTTTTTCTCGATTACGAGAGAAGGAATCAGGAAATCTTGGGGCGGTGTTTATTGCTCAACTGACATGGAAACATCAGCCAAATGGATTTGCTTCACAAGAGCCACTTCAAAGAAAATAATGGTGCTTCCATTTAGGCGTGATTCTAGCCTGATGGAACTCGGTGTTGACCATTCACCCATGATGACTAGAATGCTGGGCGTGGATGATGATTCTGCATCCTTCGTTAGCCCTGATGGGATTCCATCTCAGGATATACTTTGGGATGAAGTTAGGATTTATGATAATCCATTTTATGCGGGGGTTGAGGAAGAATGAAAATAGAAAAAAATCACAAAGTCAGATGTTCTCATGTTGATGTAATCAAAAAATATCGGCCTGTTAGATATGAAGAAAATCAATGCAGAAAAAGAGCAATCCATCTCGGTAAAGTGGGTGTGGTGTTCAATTGGGAAGATTACTCAAAAGTTGAGGGAAGAGATACGAGTGATTACTGTTTGGAACATCATGCCGAACATCACTTCGACCCATCTGAAACATTATCCACATATTGTTCAGAATGCCCCGAAGATGCCGAGCCAATGTTTGTGATGAACAGAAGATTGGAATTATTGCATAGCAAGGAAGAAGGGATTTGGGGCGACCCACATGAAAGTGGTTCTATATCATCCGATTATGGATTCTGTTGCCCCAAACATGGTGGTAGCAAAGACCAATGGGCGGAGAATGTATCACGGAAATGTATCACTTTCGTAAGGGGTGATTGTCAATGAATAAACATAATTTTTCAGATGTTGTATATTGTGAATCTTGTGATTTTGTGGAGTATTAATTCAGGTGTTGGAGTCAACAGGGAGTAGTGAGAAAAAATGTCGAAGTTTAGAGCGAAAAAATTGGCCTACAAGAAAAAGAAAAAGTTAGAAAATAAATACAATCTAACTGAAAGACAAGAACGTATATTTTTGGAAAAAGCAGTTCAGACATTTATTGATTACAAACAGACTCCTGATGGTGGAACATTTTTGGATGGAGATAGTTGTGTTTCTCATTCTCAATTGTTCCATTTATTCCTGAAAAAATTAGGATTCAATTCTAGTAAAGTAATCTGTGTTGATATTGCTAGTTGGAATAGAGATTATGTTGCATGGTATAATGCTGGAAATGGATATGAAACGACATCTGATGGATATGTTTGTGAGGGTTTTCCAAACGCTTACATTGGGTTATGTGGTCATATGGAAGGTTGGGATTTTCAAAGTGATTTAGAAGGATATGCAGGTCATGTAATAGTTCAGACAAAACATCATTTCATTGACTTAACTTTTGGTCAATTTTCTCGACCCGATAATGACATCATTGTTCCACCAATTATGATAATGCCGAGAACAATTTTTAGAACAAGAAAAGAACAAGAAAAAGCAAATATGATTCCACCATTTATGATTCAGATGAATGATTCCCACATTAAAGCGAAAAGTTGGAAGGAAACAGAAACAAATAAAAGACTTTTAGAAAAGGAACAACATTCTTGGTCAGGTTTTAAGAACAATTCTCGGATTGCATTATTACCATTATACACGATATCAAACTATTCAGGAAATATCATGTTTACTACACGGCCTGACCAAAATATTTCAGAAAATTATCCTCGATGGAACAAGAAATCTTTCACAGTAACAAATGACAGAATATCAGAAGTTTTGTTGTCAATACATAATGGGAAAAAAATGGATATAAAAGATAGGATTAAGGTCTATGAAGAAACAGGTCATATTACAATTGATGTGAGCGAAGATGAGTGAGAAAAAAGATAAGAAAATCAAAAATCTTCATATCAGAATCAAAGATTTAGAAAGACTACTTAGAAAGTCTAGGAAATCCGAGAGATTTTGGCGTAAGAAATGCGAGTTGCTTGGTCAAGAGACTATTGACTTGAGTTTAGCCCTCAGATTCGCTGCAAATGACAAAATACAGCAAATTAGTCAGATGGGTAGAAGTCAGAAAGGTGCTTGGGAAGTAGAAGGTGAAGAAAATGAGTGATATTGAAGAGAATCAACTAGAAAGTTTCAGACGTCGAATGTTAGAACCGCCATTCGTATGTCCTGTTTGTGAAAAAAAACCTGCTTGTATTACAACAACTTTGACATCAACAACTTACGATGTTTCTAGTGGATGGATAGATGTTGCAGACCAAATTGATTGGAGAAGTTGTATGGATTGTTTTCGGGAAATGAAATCCGACAAAAACTCCGTGTTGAACTCAACATGAAAAACGCCATTTTTTGAAATATTGCTCAGTTTATATAGTCTTGAGTTCATATGGTTAATCGGCTCGGAAACAGGCGGAATAAAAAACCCCAATACAATCCGAATATTCATGGTCGAAGTATCTTATTTGCTGGTCGAAGCAGAAGAGGGTCGAGAACTACATCTCGCAACAGATAATTTAGGGAATCGAAAAGTCGTTATGAGAATGCAGAATACAGGAATGGAAATTACTTATTTCAAAGACTTGTTTTCTTCATTGGGATTCGATGTTTATTTTCAGAATGTCAGATTGTTGAATCCAACAGATGATGTCAAGAAATGGAATGTGGATTACAATGCAGTTTCAGATTATAATGCTAGAAGAATTACATTAATGAATCCTTAATATAGGTGGGAGAATCAGTCATAGATTACTCAACGCAATAATACCACGTATTATGGGGGTAGGGGGCGTTGGGTAGGTTTGTGTTATTTCCTTTTTTCATCCCCCTACTCCCACCAATCATCTTAGACATTAACCAGCGTTTTCTCTTTCATATTTATGAGCGAACAGCATGGTTCAGATTTGGTTCTTCAAGTGTTTGCATTCTTCACAGTAATTCTATTAACATCAGTTTCTATGATGCCCCCTTTACCAGCAAGAATAGTTCCGTTTTGGGAAGAAGATTCCTGTATGTGGTTTGATGGTGAAATCGTTTCTAAGCGAATCGAGAATGAAGGATTAATAACAGCCGATTATATTTTGGGGGTTGATGGAACTTTGGACAATTTTACAGACATACAAATGGAAGTGCATTCTGATGTTTTCGTCTATGAGATTTTACCAATTGGTGCATACTACAATGGAACTGTTTGTGATACCGTTCCTTTACGTCAGGCTGTAATAGATGGAGTCATTATATTCATCTCTTGATATAGGTGGGATTAACAGGTGTTGTTATGGAAAAAGAATGGATATTCCCAGCGTCAATGAATCCACATGAGTTTGGTCGGAAAATGCAAATCATAGTTTTCGCAAATCCGAATGTCGAATTTGTATTCAAACGAATTGGCGGAAATGTCGTAGTGAAAGTTTTGGAATGAGGATGCTGTTGATGTCAACATTCATTCTGATGTCAACAATCCCACCCTTCCAACTTTTTGACGATGTTTGGTCAGAAGCATATTCATTGTCAGAAATGTATTCATTAATATAGGTGGGATTTTCTAACGTAAATTACACAGGAGATGTGAACAATGACTGAATATACGAAAGCCGAAATAAAAACGATGACGAAAGCAAGCATCATAAATGCATTTGATAAATACGGATGTACCTTTGACGAAAAGACTGCGGGGGCAGTAAAATACACAGCAATATCTTTGAACGGTAGTTACCAAAGAATTGCTGCTATTTATGGTTCGCAAGGTGGTGGTGCATCAATATGGATTAAGGAAGCAGCATGGGAACAAATTAGACCACAGGTTACAGAAGGAAACATCCGAGTAGATGATGTTGATTTAACCAAGCGTGGATTCCAATGGGCTATCCATTTTGACAATCCAAATGACCCACACATTCAGATGGTTGTAGATGCTGTTGTTGAAGTTGGAGAAATCAGATGGACTAGAGCCAAGAAAAGAAAAGCAGATGACGCTCGCAGGGCAGAACAAAGAATACTTCGTGAAGCAGAAATGGCTGAGAGAAAAAGAAATCCATTTGCGTGAGTGATTGGGATGGAAATCCTAGAAATTTTAACAGAAAGTGGAAGGTCTTTTATTGACCAATCTAAGATTATCGCTATTACTATAATCGAAGGTAAATCTGCTGAAATTCATATGACATCAGGAACAATTTTCACAACTAAGGAAATGGATGTTGTTCATAGAATAGATTTCCTAAAAAACCTAATCAGTTAAGAGATAAATTATGAGCGAAGAACTTGACCCAATCGGATTAGCGATTGTGATTGTCTCTCAGATGTTTTGTCTGTTGGCAATTTTGTTCATTCTTTCTTGATTGCTGCAAGTATTGCATCTCGGAATATTAGGCTGCAACTCAATTCCGAATGCACTTGATACAGTATTATCGAGTTTTATTGAGAAAACGAAGTATTCATAACCGATAGCCAACGTGAGCGAAGCGAAAAAAGCGACCCGTAGGTCAAGGAAAATGATAACATGATAACAGAAAACACACTAAATGACCCAAAAAGTAGGATTAAGCCAGCAGAATTTGATTATGACTTAACTCCGATTCAAAGATATAATCGAATAAGAATGAAATTACAATCAGAAGGACTTGTATTGAAACAAGAGAGATTTTCCGGTGAAGAACAACATCTTGCTTTGATTCAATGTGAGGACATAAGCCACATACCAATTGCATACAGCCCTCATGGTGGTCAAGTTCGTGCTTCGGTTGATGGTCGCAAACCTCTTTACAATATACCCGTTGATTGGTGGGGCAAAAAAATTATTTTGAAATATTATGCAGGTGAAGATATGGTTGAATTAGTCATGAGTGGAGATAGACAATCATACAAAGTTCTCAAGCCGAGAAGTTGGAATGTTTCAGCCAAAGCCGAAGTTGGAATCTATGGAGAAGAAAACATGGGTAATGGATATGAAACAAGAAATCTGATTTGTGGATTTGCAGATGGTTCTTCTCCTGAAACTATTCATATTCCATTGGATTATAGAAGTCGTGCTGGTTACATCGGGCAAAGATATGACTGTCTAAGAAAGTCTATACTTGTTCAAAGAAAAACTGATTCAAATGGAGAATATTACTATGTTTGTGAGGATGGTATTTTGTTCCATTCTGTTGCTGATACGAAAGTAGTCTCAGGTGGTCAATATGAGGAACATCCATGCAGACAATCTAGCCTTAATCGTATTTTACCACAGCCAGCATCATACAGTATATTGTCAGCAAATGAACAAAAGTTGTCAGTTAGCCAACTCAAAAGAGGAAGCACCAAAAGACCATATGTAAAACAACTATCTGCAAATTGGGATAAATCCCTAAAGGGTGCTGTTCTAGTGTCTTGTCAATGCTGTAAAGGTAAAGGTAGAACTAGGGCTAGTATTT